>OGIO01002352.1_pt1 | contig 11576 bp, 9 predicted proteins | sample 1571841 | NCBI WGS metagenome assembly OGIO01 (sample SAMEA2582111, study PRJEB24529) | metagenome | biome: Human gut stool | place: China | collected 2011
GAATGTAATTGGAACCGATAAATCCGGCTCCTCCGGTTACGAGATAGGTTCTCATTTGTATTTCCTCCATAACTTGCGTTAAATCCATTGTTTCGGTTACATAGCATACTAATAGTATAACCGCATAGCAAAGATTCTGGCAACTGTATTTATGTTACTTTTTACGGCTCATAATCCGCGATCATCTCGATGAACTCCCGCACTCTCTTCTGCTTCCACTCCGGCAGAGCATTGTAGACTCTCTGAACCGGCAGTCGGCGGGCCGGCTTTTCTGGCACTTCCCCATCTTCCATGAATTCTCCCATCAGAACATCCATGGACACATCCAATACATTGCATATTTTCATCAGGGTGTATACCTGTGGTCGGGTCTTTCCGCACATCATCTCGCTGATCGTAGATGCGGACAGTCCGGCTTCTCTGGCAAGGGATGACATGGTCAGTCCTTCTCTTTCACTGTACCTTCTGATCTGTTTCAAAATTCTCTCACATACCTTTTCTGGATCGTATCTCATAAATGTGCTCCTTCCTCTTTCGATTTTTTGAAATGTATTTTCGCTTTTTCGAAAATCCTTTCCTATAATCACTTCTATATATATAACGAATTTGCAGCTTTGTTTTGACACTTTTTAAAAAAATTTTTTAAATTTCTTCAAAAAGAGCCCGGAAACGTGTTCCGGACTCTTTTGTACGATTAAAAACATTCTTCTTTTTCTTCTCTGCAATTGATGAATTTGCAGGTTCCTTTTTTATCTTCTGGAAATTCTGTGAAAATGCAGTTTTTGAATTTGCATTTTGTAAAGGTTACTCTTGTAAGCGTCACATCCTGGATAATGCAATCTATAAATACACACTTGTGAAATTCTGTTTCTTTAAACTTACTGTGCGAGAAATTGCACCGGATAAATTTTGCTCCGGTAATATAGTTTTCCTTCCATGACATGCCAATGGCAACGCAATCTTCCATGCGGACCCATGCCAGACTGGAACGTTCCAGATGGATATTGCTGAGAATGCAGTAATTGAACATATCACTTTCCATATCCAGCAGCTCATAATCACTACACATAAAATTGCACTTGATATATCCGTTAGCCAGGAACTTTGCTCCGATAACGATCCGTGTAAGTGAGAAATTGCTGTTTAACACGGATGTACAGAATAGTTTCCCACCTGTGATATGATATCCGTAGTAATTCTGGTTCTGAAGGACTTTAAATTTTGCGCTCAATGTCAGGGGCATATTTTCACCTGCCTCTTCTCATGTCTCGGATACGGCTTTCTCTCATCCGTCAGATCCAGCAGATAGTCCACGCTCGTCTGGTAAAACCTGGATAGTTCGATCAATGTCTCCAGGGGCACATGGATCTTTCCTGTCTCATAATCACTGTACGTTGTCTGGCTGCAGCCAAGATGCTTTGCCAGATCTTTTTGTTTCAAATCTTTATCTTCTCTTAAATCTCTGATACGCCTGTACACAACTTTTACACCTCGTTATTAACATAACGTAAAAGTCGACAGCATATTGAGTTTTACCGGTATTTCCGGTAAGTTTTTCCTTTTTCTTCCAAATATTGCAAAAAGGAACGTAAAAAACAGGTGCCACGCAGCACATGACACCTGTTCTTCTTTCATTTTAATAGCCGGTATAGCTGATGTTCATATCTACATTTCCTTTGATACCAGAAACGCTTCCTTTGGAAGAATACTGCCACATATCATATTTTCCGGAATAGGTGCAGCTGGAATTGTACTGTGCCACCCAGATACAGTATCCATTCAGCGCGGATGCATTCAGCTGGTTTGCATACCAGGACTTGCTGGCGTAAACTCCTGCTTTGTAGCCTCCGTTTCTGACTGTCTGGCAAAATGCCTTTACAACTGCGGTACGGGCGCTCTTGCTCAGTCCATTGGCACGTCCGTTGGATGCACTCTCTGTATCAATAAAGATCGGATACGTCACTTTATAACCGGATGCCAGAGACATAGCCATACTTGCCTCTTCTACGGCTTCTGCTTCGTTGACTGCCTGTGTAAAGAAGTACAGTCCAACTTTAATGCCTGCCTTTGTGGCACCGGAAATATTTTTCTTAAAGTACGGATCCTGAACCAGTGCTCCGCTGGAAGATCCTCTGTATCCTACACGGATGATCGCGAAATTGATACCGGAAGCTGCCACAGCACCCCAGTCGATATTTCCCTGATACTTAGATACATCGATTCCACGATTACCAGAGCTCTGTGATAAAGCTCCATCACCTCCGAAGGTATACATCACGCCGCCGATGACCTGATTGCCGGTTATTTTATTGTGATTTGCATCATAATAATATACTTTTCCACCATCTGTTCTCCAGCCGGTGTACTGCGGAGATGTATAGAAGGTATCCGTAGATGCATAATCCTTAAGGATCGCCTGCTTTGTTGCATTTGCATCTGTATACAGAACATTTCCTGATTTATCTTTCAGTACAACGGAGCTGTCAGAGAAGTCTGCAACCGTTACTTTCGTCTTCACAGAAGCCTCTTTTGTGGTTTCCTTTGCATCTGTGACATATGTAATGGTGGCTGTCACTTCTGCAGAACCTTTACTTTTTGCAGTCAATGTTACAGAATTTCCGCTGTCACCTGACAGTGCAACAACTCCTGCATTGGAACTGCTCCATTTTACCTGTTTGATCAGTGCACTTTCTCCCGTGATGTTAAGTGCAACTGCCAGAGAATCAGATGCGGAACTGCCTCCATTGTAGAGCGTTACTGTCTCTGGAAGAGTGACCGTAGCTGTTGTCGCAGCAACTGCTGCCTTGGCATTTGCATCTGTCTGTTCTGCTGCTGCATAAACCGTTCTCATAGAGAAGATCTGTCTCAGTGCTGTGGTCAAGCTCTGCTCAGATGTACCACCACCTTCGCTGGCCGGAACTGCATTATTTTCTGTATCATTGGAACCACCTTCAGAAGGAGTCTTCGGTGGGGTTGGTTCTGTCGGCTGTTCTGGTGTGGTTGGCCCGCCGGAATTATCCCCGTCACCTTTGTCTTCTTTACCCGGCTCTGTTGTTCCGCCGGAATGATCCCCGTCACCTTTGTTATCATTTTTACCCGGCTCTATTGTTCCACCGGAATGATCGCCGTTGCCTTTATTATCATCTTTGTCAGGTTCCGTCGGAGTGGTTGGCGTCGTCGGCTCCGTAGTAGTCGTTCCTGCACTCTTAGTCAGTGTAACGCTTACCATCTTGCTGCTTGCGGATGCTTTGCTGAAGTTGGATACATCCACATCTGCACGGGATACTTTGCTTGTGGATACTTTGCTCTCCAACAGTGGAACGGTATCCTTCAGAGTACTTTCCTGCGGTACATCTTTTTTCGCAGTATCCTCTACCGCAGTATTGATCTGAGCTTCCGTCTTGATCTCATCTTTGACATCTACTTTTTTGTACTCGATCTTGTCTTTGACAGTTACCTGCATAGTACCTTTTTTCACTGCGTAGGTTCCCACATTTTCCAGAGTAACGGTATATTTACCTGCTTCGATCTTATCAATATAGATGATGCCATCCTTATCCTTATCTTCATAAGTGGAAGCTTTTGCATTTTTCTTATCAGATTTTACACTGACAGAGAACTGCTCACCGGTCACAAGCTTGGATTTCTGATCCTCAATCTTAATCTTCAGATCCTTCTCAATAGAAGTACATGCAAGAGAAAGCTCTTTCTGATCTTCTTCAACCGGCTCTTCCTCTTCTTCCTCTTCTTCGAGCTCCTCTTCTTCAACCGGCTCTTCTTCTGCTGCTTCCTCTTCAGGCTCAGGACCCGGATCCTCGATCACCTGGGCTTCTGCTACTTCTTTCGGAAGGCTTTCATACCCATAGATCACATAACCTCCTGCACCGATACTTCCGGCTGCAACAACTCCTGCCAGGATCAATGACAGTAATTTCATTCCTAAAATCTTTTTCATCTTTCCATCCCCATGCTTCAGTGTGTTTGTAGATTAATCTCTTCTGAAAATATCTCTAGTATATACCTTTTCCTGTACATCATCAAGACACTTATCATATCTGTTTGCAATAATTGCATGACTCATTGCTTTGAATTTTTCCAGGTCATTGACCACCACACTGCCGAAGAAGGTCTCGCCGTCTTTCAGTGTCGGCTCATAGATGATCACAGTTGCGCCTTTGGCCTTGATCCGCTTCATAACTCCCTGAATGGAGCTCTGACGGAAGTTATCGCTGTTGCTCTTCATGGTCAGACGATAGACACCGATGGTCACGGATTTCTCCTTGTGCTCATCAAACTCATTTTCCTCATCATATCCATAATAGCCAGCCAGCTTCAACACCCGGTCGGCGATAAAATCTTTTCTGGTACGGTTGCTCTCCACGATAGCCTCGATCAGATTTTCCGGCACATCTGCATAATTTGCCAGAAGCTGCTTGGTATCCTTCGGCAGGCAGTAGCCTCCATAGCCGAAGCTTGGATTGTTGTAATGGCTTCCGATACGCGGATCCAGACACACACCGTCAATGATCTGCTGGGTGTTAAGTCCTTTGCTCTCTGCGTATGTATCAAGCTCGTTGAAATAAGCCACACGCAGAGCCAGATAGGTATTTGCAAATAGTTTTACTGCCTCTGCCTCGGTAAATCCCATGAACAGTGTGTCGATGTTCTCTTTGATCGCGCCTTCCTGAAGCAGCGCTGCAAACTCATGGGCTGCCTCCACCAGACGTTCATCATCCTGATCCGTTCCGACAATAATACGGGATGGATACAGGTTGTCATAAAGTGCCTTGCTCTCCCGTAGAAATTCCGGGCTGAAGATAATATTGCTGCTGTTAAACTTCTTACGGACACTCTCGGTATATCCAACCGGGATCGTAGACTTGATCACCATGATGGCATCTGGATTGTATTCCATTACCAGCTTAATGACTGCTTCCACTGCGGAAGTGTCAAAATGCTGGGTGCGGCTGTCATAGTTGGTCGGTGCTGCGATCACTACGAAATCTGCTGCGCTGTAAGCCGCCTTCGCATCCATGGTTGCTGTCAGATCCAGATTCTTCTCCGCCAGATATTTTTCAATATATTCATCCTGGATCGGAGATCTCCGGTTGTTGATGAGTTCCACTTTCTCCGGCACGATATCCACAGCCAGAACCTTATGATGCTGGGACAAGAGAGTTGCGATGGATAAGCCCACATAGCCGGTACCTGCAACTGCGATTGTATAATCTTTCATTGTATGTTCTCCATTTGTGATAATTCAAAGTCAATGACTTATTGTTCTTACTATCATTTGCTGAATCTTAAGTATAACACATTATGGCCTCTGTTACAATTCTTACCGCCCTGCGTTTATACCGTATCTTTATTTTTTCATCATAGCTGCTGTCCCTACACGGACTTCATCTGTATTTCCATCATAAGTCACGCCATCCACATAAAAAATGCCGCGAAACTCCGCGGGCATAGATTATTTCAACGCCTCCGCCAGTCGGTCAAATGCTTCCTGCAGTGTTGCCCGCGGGCAGGCGATATTGATTCGTTCGAAGCCTTCACCATCCTTGCCGAAGATGGCGCCACTGTCCAGCCAGAGCTTTGCTTTGTTGACGATCAGCTCTTCCCGTTCTGCTTCTGTCAGCCCAAGCTCTCTGAGATCCAGCCAGATCAGGTAGGTTCCCTCTGGTTCGATCAGATGAATGCCCGGCAGATTGTTGGCAATATAATCACGGGCAAATGCAAGATTCTCCTGCAGATATCCTTTTAACTGCTCAAGCCACTCGCCGCCTTCTTCATAGGCTGCCCGGCAGGCCACCAGTCCCATCGTATTGAGCTGGCTGTAGCCTGCCTGATCCACCGCTTTTCGGAAACGATGACGAAGCCCCCGGTTCGGGATAAAAATGTTAGAAGTCTGCAGTCCAGCCAGATTAAAGGTCTTACTGGGAGCCGTGCAGGTGACGGAAATATCCGCATATTTTTCAGACAGACTGGCGAATATGGTATGCTTGTGTCCCTTCCACACAAAATCACTGTGGATCTCGTCACTGACTACGATCACACCATATTTCACACAGATATCTCCGATGCGGCGCAGTTCTTCCTCTGTCCAGACACGCCCCACCGGATTGTGCGGACTGCACAGTAAGAATAATGTTACCTTATGCTCCACGATCTTACGCTCCAGATCGTCAAAATCCATCTCATAATGTCCATTTACCAGCTTCAGCGGGCTGTTCACAAGTTCCCGTCCATTGTCGCGGATCGCCTCACTGAATGGATAGTAGACCGGCTGCTGTAACAGCACACCATCACCTTTTTCTGTAAATGCGCGGACTGCAGCTGCAATGGCAAATACAACGCCCGGCGTCTTCACCAGCCAGTTCCGCTTTACTTCCCAGTCAAAATGCTCCCGATACCAGCCAGCCACTGCCTGAAAATAATCATCCTTTGCTTCACTGTATCCGAAGATTCCGTGATCCACGCAGGCATGCAGCCGCTTCAGGATCGGTTCTGCTACACGAAAATCCATGTCAGCTACCCAGAGCGGCAGCACATCTTCACGTTTTCCACGTTCCACAGCAAAATCATATTTCAGGCAACTGGTTCCACGCCGGTCAATAATCTGGTCAAAATCATATTTCATCATTCTATCTCCTTTTCTGCCAGTCAGTGCATGGGCATCCTGTCCGAATCCAGCTGCACTGCTTCTCGATCCACCTGAATATTACTCTCAGGCCTCAAGCGCCTGCCTCAAATCTGCAATCAGGTCATCTGCATTTTCAATGCCAACAGAAAAACGCAGGAAGCAATCCGTAATCCCCAGCCGCTCACGCACTTCCGGCGGCACATCTCCATGGGTCTGGAGCATCGGATAAGTGATCAGGGATTCCACGCCGCCAAGGCTCTCTGCATAAGAGATCAGCTTTACTTTTTCCAACACCCGTTTTGCTGTCTCCGGAGAATCTACATAGAAAGAAATCATACTGCCAGCTCCACGGGTCTGTGACTTGTTGATCTCATAACCCGGATGTGTGGCAAGACCCACATAGAGAACTTTCGTTACCAACGGATGCCCTTTCAACCATTCTGCCAGACGAAACGCATTTTTCTGCTGACACTCCATCCGCACAGATAAAGTCTTGATACCACGGATCAACAGGAAGCTGTCAAAGGGCGGAAGGGCCGGTCCCACCGTTTTATAGTAATAACGGATCTGCTCCGCCAGTTCCTTATTTGCAGAACATAGGAAACCTGCCAGGGTATCATTGTGTCCGCCGAGGAATTTGGTTCCGCTGTGTACCACCAGATCTGCGCCCAATGCAATGGGATTCTGGAAATACGGAGACAGGAATGTATTGTCCACGATGAGTTTCAGCCCATAGGTATCTGCCAGCTTCTTCATGATCCGCAGATCCGTCACCTGCATGGTTGGATTGCTGGGGGTCTCAATGTACAGTGCTTTTGTATTCGAATGCTTTTTGATCTCTGCTTCTGTGGCGGCCGGATCAGATGTATTTACATAAGAAAACGAAAGTCCCTTCTTCGCTGCTGTGGTCGCAAACATTCTGACGGATCCACCATAGAGATCCTCTGTACATACAAAATGGCTGCCCGGCTCGAACAGTTCCATGCAAATAGAAAGTGCTGCCATACCGGATGTACAGGCTACCGTATCGTATGCACCCTCCAGGGACGTAACAATTTTCTCCAGTTCACTTCTGGTCGGATTGCTCTCTCTGCTGTAATCATAACCAGTGGAACGTCCCACACCCGGGTGTGAAAAAGTTGCTGTCTGATAAATAGGGGGTCCCATGGAGCCGTAGGAATGGTCTCTGGTTACTCCTTCGGCTCCGTGGATACATCGGGTCTCAATTCCGTATTCCATATAGTTCCTCCTCAAGCATGTATTTTATTATTCCTATATGTTTAGTATGATTATATCTTTTGCAAAAGCAGATGTCAAATAAATTTCACAGACCATCAAAGAACTTCATTCCTTTCACCACAGCAGAAAAGGCGAAACACATGGGCTTCCATGCATTTCGCCTTCTTTGCATTTCATTTTGTAATTGTTCGGATGCGGAAACAGCTTCTAATGTCCATCCTAGATGTAATACATATTTTCTTCGTCCTGTTCCCGCTGCATACAGTCCTGCTCCAGATCAGCCAATGTCAGATTCTGAAGTATCTGGTCCAGGCGATCATTGACGCGGTCCACAATATCTTTCTGGATCGTCTCTGTCACAATGGAAGCAGTTCCTTCCCCATTGCCGGTCTCCGACTCCAGATGGTAAGAACCTTCCAGAGCTTCCACGATCTGGGAAACCGTAATCTTGTCTGCAGGATAATTCAGCAGATACCCACCCTGAGAGCCTTTGACGCTTCTGATGATCCTGGCCCTGCGAAGGCTTGCAAATACCTGTTCCAGGTACTGCGGGGATATCTGGTTACGCTCCGCAATGCTTCCCAGTGACACATGGGTGTCACGGGAATGCATGGCGAGGTCGATCAGAGCAATTACTCCGTATCTGCATTTTTTGGAAAATTTCATCCTTACTGTACTGCCTTAAATGCTTCGTCCAGATCCTGGATGATATCGTCGATATTTTCCGTACCGATGGAAAGACGGATGGTATTCGGTTTGATACCCTGATCCAGAAGTTCCTCTTCTGTACACTGGCTGTGAGTTGTGGTTGCCGGGTGGATCACCAGTGACTTCACATCTGCTACGTTTGCAAGCAGGGAGAACAGCTCCAGATTGTCGATGAAATCTTTTGCTTTCTGTGCATCGCCTTTGATCTCGAAGGTGAAGATAGATCCTCCGCCATTCGGGAAATATTTCTTATAAAGAGCCTGCTGCTGCGGATCCTTGGATACGGATGGATGATGAACAGCCTCAACCTGCGGATGATTATTCAGATACTCAACTACCTTCAGTGCGTTCTGTACATGACGCTCTACACGAAGGGACAGGGTCTCCAGTCCCTGCAGGAAGATCCAGGAGTGGATTGGAGAAATAGTTGCTCCGGTATCACGCAGAAGGATTGCACGGATCTTGGTCACAAATGCAGCCGGTCCTACAGCTTTGGTAAAGCTGATGCCATGATAGCTCGGGTTCGGCTCAGTCAGTGACGGGAATTTTCCAGATGCTTCCCAGTCGAATTTACCACTGTCTACGATCACACCACCAATCGTAGTTCCATGTCCGCCGATGAATTTGGTTGCAGAATGAACAACAATATCTGCACCGTACTCGATTGGACGAACCAGATACGGAGTTGCGAAAGTGCTGTCAACAACCAGCGGGATCTTATGTGCATGAGCGATCTTGGCAATAGCCTCGATATCTACTACATCAGAGTTCGGATTTCCAAGAGTCTCAATGTAAACTGCTTTGGTATTTTCCTTGATGGCAGCCTCTACTTCATCCAGATCAAAAATATTTACAAAGGTGGTCTCTACACCGTATGCCGGAAGAGTATGCTCCAGCAGGTTGAAGGTTCCGCCGTAAATATTTTTTGCAGATACGATATGGTCACCGCTCTGTGCCAGGTTCTCAATGGTGTAGGTAACTGCTGCTGCACCGGAAGCAACTGCCAGAGCTGCAACACCGCCTTCCAGAGCTGCAATTCTCTGTTCAAATACATCTTCCGTCGGATTAGTCAGACGTCCGTAAATGTTTCCTGCATCTGCAAGACCAAATCTTGCTGCTGCGTGATCGCAATTACGGAATACATAAGAAGATGTCTGGTAGATCGGCACTGCGCGGGCATCCGTTACCGGATCCGGGCTTTCCTGTCCTACATGAAGCTGAAGGGTCTCAAATTTGAATTTTCTGTCTGCTCTTTTCAATTTTTCTGCCATGGGTCTGTACCTCACTTTATCGTTGTATGTGTGTTTGCGATTATCTGCAGATCACCACCTTGACGGTCACTGATCTGTCTTTATTTACTCTGCGAACAGAGGTGTGGAATAATATCTGTCTCCACTGTCCGGAAGAAGTGCCACAATGGTCTTTCCTTTATTTTCCGGTCTCTGAGCCAGCTGAATTGCTGCTTTGAGTGCTGCGCCTGAAGAAATACCTACCAGTACACCTTCATGTTTTGCAAGAAGTTTTCCACCTGCAAATGCGTCGTCATTTTCAATGGTAATGATCTCATCATATACTTTGGTGTTCAGTACATCCGGAACGAATCCAGCTCCGATTCCCTGAATCTTGTGTGCTCCGCTTCTGCCCTCGGAAAGTACTGGGGATGAAGCCGGCTCCATAGCTACGATCTTCACATTCGGATTCTTGGATTTCAGATACTCGCCTACACCTGTCAGGGTTCCGCCAGTACCCACACCAGCTACAAAGATGTCTACCTGTCCATCGGTATCATTCCAGATCTCCGGTCCGGTCGTTGCTCTGTGTGCTGCCGGGTTTGCCGGGTTCACGAACTGGCCCGGGATAAAGCTGTTCGGGATCTCTTTTGCAAGCTCTTCTGCTTTTGCGATTGCTCCCTTCATACCTTTAGCACCCTCGGTCAGAACCAGCTCTGCACCGTATGCTTTCAGCATGTTTCTTCTCTCAACACTCATGGTCTCCGGCATTGTCAGGATGATGCGGTAGCCTTTGGCTGCTGCGATAGATGCAAGACCGATACCAGTGTTTCCAGAAGTCGGCTCAATGATCACAGAACCTTTTTTGAGGATTCCTTTCTCCTCAGCATCCTCGATCATAGCTTTTGCCACACGATCCTTTACGCTTCCTGCCGGATTGAAGTACTCAAGCTTTACAAGAAGCTTTGCTTCCAGACCAAGCTCTTTCTCAATGTTTGTTACCTCCACCAGCGGAGTGTTTCCAATCAGTCCAAGTGTTCCTTTGTAAATATTTGCCATTTTCTTATCCTCCATATATTATGTACTCTTTATATTTTAATCTTTAAATTATTTATTAATTTTTAGAATAGAAATTTTCCACCCTTTCCACCTTTAAATCCACCAAATGATGGTAATGAAGGCATTTTTCCACCACTGAACATTTTCATCATAGCTTTCATTTGCTCAAATTGCTTTAAAAGTCTATTTATATCTGCTACCTCTGTTCCACTTCCTTTAGCAATTCTTTGCTTTCTGCTAGCTTTTAATATTTCAGGTTTCTTTCTTTCCTCTTTAGTCATAGATTGAATTATCGCTTCTACCTTTTTCATCTCTTTTTCAGCAGGAGCTAAATCTCCAATCTGTCCCATACCTGGTATCATTTTTAAAATACTTCCTAACGAACCAAGTTTTTTAATATTTTGTAGTTGTTTTAAGAAATCATCTAAATCAAATTTTTGAGTTCTGATTTTTTCTTCTAGTGACTTTGCATCTTCTTCATCTATTGCACTTTGTGCTTTTTCAACTAATGATACAACATCTCCCATTCCTAATATTCTTGAAACAAGTCTTTCTGGATGGAAAAGCTCTATATCATCAATTTTCTCTCCAACTCCTACAAATTTTATAGGTTTTCCTACAACTGCTTTTATTGAAAGAGCAGCTCCTCCTCTACGCTTTTTCTTTACAAGAATTGAATCAGCCATCTGCCTTTTCCC
>OGIO01002361.1_pt1 | contig 11520 bp, 9 predicted proteins | sample 1571841 | NCBI WGS metagenome assembly OGIO01 (sample SAMEA2582111, study PRJEB24529) | metagenome | biome: Human gut stool | place: China | collected 2011
AAATGCAATTAAAATAAAGAAGAAATAGTAAATAATTGTCGGGAAGATGGTTGTTTGCTATTTCTTTTTTTATAGCAAAAGTTATAATAAGGATAGATGAGAGTAAAATCGGAGGAAGAACTTTATGAAAATTACAGCATTAATAGATGAATTTGAACCAATCGAAATCAACAGAACAAAGTTATTCCAACACATAAAAAAGAAAACAGAAGCCGATGGACTTGTCGTTGTTACAAGTGGAAATTTTACACAAAAAGGACTTCTGGCATCTGTAAGTAAATACAAAAAAGCAGAGATATTGAGGAAACAGGGAGCAGATATTGTGTTGGAAATTCCAGTATATTGTACATTGACAACCTTTGATACCTTAGCATTTGCAGCAGTATCGATGTTGGAAAAACTGAATTGTGTGGATGAACTTGCAATTTTGTGTGAAGATGCAGATGAAAAATTGTTGAAAGACATGATTCAGTTCTTATTTATTGAACCTAGAGAATATCAGCAGAAAATAAAACTGTGTATGGAAAACGGAAAGAATTTTGCAACTGCATGTGCAGAAGTGACCGAAGAATTCATACCGGGAGCAAAAGCTATATTGGAAAAACAGCAGAATATCCATGCGATTGAATATGCAAAAGCAATGAAGCGGATGTACAGCAATATGAAGATTCGTTTTGTGAATATGAATGAATTTATCGAACGTCAAGACAAAATAAAAGAAACATCGGATAAGTACGCAAAAGGAGCAGATGTGATAACAAGATTTGAAGCTCGGTTAGGAGAACAGCTGATGCAAATGTTAGCATTACATACAGAGGAACAGAATACAAAGTATCTGAATGAAATCTCGGGCGGTTATGGACCGATGACAAAACAGATTTTAAAAGTTTACAACAAGTGCAACATTCAAAATGGAAATTTGTTCTTTGAACAGCTTGCAAATGTAATATCATATCAGAACTATTCAACAGAAGAATTAAGAAGATACCTATTGAAAGTTCTCATTGGTGTACGTCATGTTGAAATATCTATTTGTGGGATTTATAGTTATGCGTTATATGTGCGGGCTTTGGATAATAATGCAGAAAAGGATATTTACAAGAGGATAAAAGAATGTTCCTGGATTCCGGTTTTGTTAGAAAGTAGTGAAGCGGAAGCAAGGAAAAATCTGAAATTGCCTCAGATGGATGATTCCAGACGGATGCTGCTGGAATTGGATTGGAAGGCACAGGAGTTGTATGGTAAAAATTACAAGGAAAATATCCGGTTATCTTTTTGACTTTTGTGCGAGTTAGAAACTATTCTATTTTATAAAGATTACAGAAAGTGATATGGATATGAAGAAGTTTCTAAATAGATATTTCAATTCTTCTTAAGTGGAAAAGGGAAGAGGTAAATGATATCTTCAAACCAGAAAAATAAAGGACAAAAAAATGCATATATTTTTTGTCCTTGTATTATTTTGAAGTTAAAATAAGACTGAAAATAATATGAAAATGGATAGATAAAGAAAAGCTTTTTCAGGATAAAGAGATATAATTAAATCATAATCAAATAAAAAAGAAGGGAGAAATCACTATGAAAAAGAAAATTTTAGCCACTCTTCTTGCTGGTGTTATGGTTCTTAGCCTTGCAGCATGTGGAAGTAATGAGTCAAAAAAGGACGGTAGTGATACAGCAAAATCAGATGAAGGAGCTACACATATTTATGTGTTAACTGCAGCAGAAGATCACGGATGGACAGGTTCTGTTGCAACATTTGCAAAAGAGAAAGTAGAAGAAGTGAACAAAGATGGAAAATATTCCGCAGAAGTAATTACTTCTTCTGATGCAGCTGAACAGATTAATAAAATCGAAGATATCGTAGCAAGTGGAGAGGAAGATATCGCAGTAGTTGTACAGCCTATGGATGATACAGTCCAGTCTGCAATTCAGCAGTTAGTAGATGCAGATATTCCATTCGTAGAATTTGACCGTATCATTGATGCAGTGGCTCCAAGCGCTGTTTCAAATGTAAAAGGTGATAATCAGGGAATTGGTGCCGGTGCGGCAGCATACTTTGTAGAAAACGGAATGAAACCGGGAGACAAAGTATATGTTTATGAAGGTGACACATCTTCTGTTACGACATTGCGTGACAGCGGATTCACAGATTATCTTACAGGTAAACTTGAATTCGGTGGAGAGTCAATCGCAGACGATGCAAAATGGACAGAGGATGACCTCAAAGCAATTACATATTCAGGAGCTATGAACTGGAGCCGTTCTGATACAAAAGAATCATTTGAGTCTCTGATGGGAGATGCTTCTAACGCAGACATCAAATGGATCTATGCACAGGATGATGAGTTGACAATGGGTATCTTAGAAGCCCTCAATGGTGGTGGAATCAGTGATTCTACAAAAGATGCTTTCTATGCTAACAAACCTGTTATCACAGGATGTGGCGGATTAGATGAACTTTACGAAGTACTTCGTGGTAACTCATATCAGGATATCGCTGGTAAGCTTGGCGGAATCATGTCAGTTACATATAGCCCGGCTATGATCCAGACAGCAATTCAGGATATGGTTGATCATCTTGATGGTAAAGACGTAGAACAGGATCATGTGATTGAATGTGAAGATGTTACATCTGACAATGTTGCAGACTATCCTTCATTCTAAATCTTGTAGATAGAAGTTATTAAGGAATTTGATACGGGAGTCTGCTTGCAGACTTCCGTATATTTTACTGTGAACACTTAGCGAGGTTTTGTCGAACCTAGTGACGCTGGTGTTACCTAAGAATGTTTTGTTTATATATGAGCATCTAAATTTATTTACTTGTGAGTCAAAAATGATATAATAAAAGATAGATGTTGATCTGTCAGCAAAACGACAGAATAGAGAGAAAAACGAGGAGGAACCATGCATGAAACGACTGGAAATGAGTGGAATATATAAAGCATTTAATGATATTCCGGTGTTGAAGGATGTACATCTGACAGTGGAAGCAGGAGAAGTACATGCACTGTTAGGTGAGAATGGTGCCGGAAAATCAACATTGATGAATGTGCTGACCGGAGTATACCGAAGAGATGCAGGAAAGATTCTGTTTGATGGAAAAGAATTGAATAATACATCAGTCAAACAGACAGAGCAGCAGGGGATTGCATTTGTCCATCAGGAACTGAATCTGTTCAATGATCTGCTTGTTTATGAAAATATATTTCTTGGAAAGGAATATACCAATAAATTTGGAAAATTGGATAAGAAACGGATGAAAGATGAGGCAAAGAAATTATTTACTGAACTGGAAGTAGAGATTGATCCGGACGAGAAAGTAGAAGAACTGACTCCGAGCCAGAAACAGCTGCTTGAGATATCAAAGGCATTATTTTTTAATGCAAAACTGTTGATTTTAGACGAGCCAACGACATCTTTGAACAATCAGGAAATCGATCATTTATTCCGTATTATCCGCAGATTAAAGGAGAAAGGAACATCGTTTATTTTTATTTCTCATAAGATGCCGGAGATTTTTGAGATTGCAGACCGTTATACAGTACTGATGAATGGAACATTTATCGGAGAGGGAAATATCGTAGATACCAATCCGGAAGCAATCACAAAGATGATGGTTGGTTCTAATTATAGTGCGGAAGAAAATTATCAGACGCGTGCATGCGGAGATACGATATTAGAGATTAAGAATTTCACAGGACATGGATTTAGAAATGTAAACCTGGACGTGAAAAAGGGCGAGATTGTCGGAATGACAGGACTGCAAGGATCCGGAAGCAGCGAGCTGCTACAGGGAATCTTCGGTGTGACCCGTGCAGATGGTGGTACAATTCATGTCAACGGAGAAAATGTTCCGTTACATTCGATACATAAAGCAATGAAACATAAGATCGCAATGCTTCCTGCCAATAGAAAAGAAAATTCAGTGATCGCAGATATGAGTCTGCTGGAGAATATGTATCTGGCAGAACATACATTGTCAGCAAAGCAGTTCCAGATTTCAAAGAAAAAAGAAGAAGGAAAATTTGAAAAATACAAAAAATTGTTGAATGTAAAAGCACAGAACAGTGCAGATCCGATTACTTCTTTGAGTGGAGGAAACCAGCAGAAAGTATTTCTGGCAAGATGGCTGAATACAGAAGCAGAGATCCTTTTGCTTGACAACCCGACACAGGGAATTGATGTAGGAGCAAAAGCGGAGATTTACAAATTGATTTTGGAACTGGCGGAATCCGGAAAAACCATTTTAATCAACACATTGGAGATTCCTGAATTACAGAAAGTAGCAGACCGATGTGCAGTGTTTTATGACGGAGAGCTTGTGAAGATGTTAAAACATGAAGAAATCAATGAAGAGACCGTGATGATGTATTCTACAAACGCAGTAAATGCAGGGGAGGCGCGATAAGGATGAAAACAAAAAAATCTATGTTGGGGAAAATATGGTCCCGTTATAATTATGTATTTGTATTTTTAGTAATTTTTTTAGTATATGCATTGTCAAGTAATGGATTGACATGGAATGGTGTAATGAACATCTTCCGTCATTCTGCAGTTGTTGGAATCATTGCACTTGGTATGGGACTTGTGTGTCTGACTGGTGAAATCGATCTGTCGGTTGGTTCTATGCTGGCGATGGTCAGTGGATTTGCAGTTGTTATCTTCAATATGACAGATAATATTTTTGCAACATTAATATTTACGATTGTATTTGGCGCTGTATGCGGACTGATTAATGGTGTACTGGTCGGTGCAGTAGAGATGCCGGCATTTATTGTGACACTTGCGACAATGTTAATTTATCGTTCCGTAGCACAGTATGCATGCCAGCATATTTCAAAAGAATTATGCGGAGGTGGAAGTTCTGTTTATCGTATGACATCCAGTCACACTTCGTATCAGGCATTGTATCAGTTTGGAAATGGAAAATTCCTTACAATTCCGGTGGTAGGACTTATTTTGCTGATTATGACAGCACTGATTGTGTACATTTCTACGAGTACAAAATTTGGTAAAAAGGTATATGCAATTGGAAGTAACGAAAAAGGTGCCAAAATGTCGGGAATCAGTGTTAGTGAAATGAAAGTGGTTGTATTTGTTCTAGCGGGTGTTATGACAGGTATTGCAGCATTTTTGTGGATTGCAATGAACGGATCTTCCGACCCGGCAACGACAGGAAAAAGTTATGAAATGTATGCAATCGCAGCAGTGGTACTCGGTGGAATCAGTATGTCAGGCGGAAAAGGAAGATGTCTTGGCATTTTGTTCGGAGCTATGTCTTATACAATCATAGATAAAATAATTGTGGCCTTGAAGATGGATTCACTAATTAATGATGCGATTAAAGGAACGATTTTGATTATCGTAATCTTGATTCAGCTCGCAGGACCGAAGGTAAAAGAGCTTGTAACAAGCAGACGAAAAAATTAGAGAATAAATTAACTAAGCACGACAAAGCGAGAAGTAATCTGTGTTTTGTCGTGCTTACTATATAGATGGCATTATTAAAAAGGAGAGAAAAAATGGTAAGAACTACAAAAGGAGTAGTGGAAGGTGTTGAAAAAAATGGATATGTTGTATTTAAAGGGATTCCATATGCCAAGGCTCCAGTAGGAGAGCTGAGATGGAAAGCTCCGCAGGAAATGGATGCATGGGAAGGTACATATAAAGCAGATACATTTCAGAATATGTGTATGCAGGAATTACCGAAAGCAGAGCATCCATTTATGGGACGTTTTCATAAGGAATTTTATAATAATCCAGAATTTGTTCCGGGAATGGGAGAAGACTGTCTGTATTTGAATATCTGGGTGCCGGAGCATGAAGAAGGAGAGAGACTTCCGGTGGCATTCTGGATCCATGGTGGTGGATTTGGCGGCGGCTACAGCAGTGAACTGGAATTTGATGGAGAAGCATTTTGTAAAAAAGGTGTAATTCTTGTTACAATCAATTATCGGGTAAATATTTTTGGATTTTTTGCACATCCATGGCTGGATGCGGAAAATGAAAGACATATTTCTGGAAATTATGGAATCTTAGATCAGATCGCAGCATTAAAATGGGTTGCAAATAATATTGAGAACTTTGGCGGAGACAGTAAAAATATCACAGTATTTGGACAGTCTGCAGGAAGTATGAGTACACAGGTGCTTTGTTCAAGTAAACTGACAGGAGATATTCCGGCAAAGGCAATTATGCAGAGTGGAATCAGTTGTGATGCAGATGTACTTTATACACCGACATTAAAAGAGGAAGAGGAAATCGGTGAAAGATTTGTCGAACTGACCGGAAAAACTTCGCTGGAAGAACTTCGTGCAATGTCAACAGAAGAATTGTCTGAAGCAAAAGCAAAATTAGATGATGAGATGTGGAAAACAGGAAGGGGTCTTGTTGTTGTTCCAAATGCAGATGGATATGTCCTGGAAAAGACAGTTAAAGATGTTTGGAAAGAAGGAACAATGAAGGATATTCCTTATATGTGTGGTGTTGTGACAGATGATCTTGGAGCAACACCAGATGAAGTAAAAGAAGGAAAGACAGGAATTTTGATGGAAGAGTGCAAGCGTTGGGCTGCAACAAGAGAAGAGAAAGGTACGCCGGCGTATCTGTATCATTTTGCACATGAACTTCCGGGAGATGACTGGGGCGCTTTCCATTCATCAGAGTTGTGGTATACATTTGGTACATTGGGCAGATGCTGGAGACCAATGGAGCAGCAGGATTATGATTTGAGTGAAGAAATGGTGACATGCTGGACAAACTTTATGAAAACGGGAGATCCGAATGGAGAAACTCAGATTCAAGAAGAGAAAGAAAAATGGGAGAGTTATACAAAAGAAAATCCTTATGTAAAGATTTTTAAATAATAATGTGGAAACGAATAGCTTAAAATGTGAATAAAATATATTAGTAAAAGTGCTGCTTTCTGAATATCAGGGGCAGCATTTTTGAAAATGAAGTTTAGAGGGAGGAAAACAATGGAGCAAAATTATTGATTGCAGCAGACTGTACAGCTTATGCATATGCAAATATACATCAGGAATTCATGCGTGGAAAGGTGATGCTGATTGGATGTCCGAAGTTTAATGCTGTAGATTACAGTGGAAAATTTATTCCGTGGCAGGTTGTGACAATTTCTATAGATGGTCAAATTCTGGATTAGTTGGAATTGTCAGAGATTGAACAATATAAGATATAAGATTAATAGATGCGGCAATAAACAATAATGGTTAAATTGCTAAACATCGGTTTATAATAAAATAAAAAATATTTGGAGGAAGAAAAAAATGGCAGGAATTAAAAATTTTAACAAAGCAGAAGTAGTAACATTAAAAGAACAGGTAGCATATCAGGAAGGTCAGGTTGTCTCAAAAACACTTGCTCAAAATGAACATTTAAGTGTAACACTGTTTGCATTCGATAAAGATGAAGAAATCAGCACACATGAGTCAGGCGGTGATGCATTTGTAACATGTCTGGACGGAGTTGGAAAAATCACAATTGATGGAGAAGAATACATTTTAAAAGAAGGTGAATCCATTGTAATGCCAGCCAAACACCCACATGCAGTGTATGGACAGGAGCAGTTTAAGATGTTGCTGGTGGTTGTGTTTTAGAGTACTGGCTTATACGGTCTTTTTGGAAAGCATCATATTGGATTTCTTGCTCATGGAAACTGAACAGAAATTCACATTCTATTTTCTCTAGAAGGACCGTATCGCCAATTCATAACCAAAATACAAACACTCCCAGTTGCCGTATCCCGCAAAACGTGATAGGATGTTAAAGGTATATTCAAAAGCAATTAGATATCATATAGAGAAGGAATTACAAAGATGGGAATTACGGTACAGGAATTAAGAAATCTGGATAAGGACAGCTACCAGATTATCGATATGCGAGATGAAATTGAAGTGGCACATGGCAGCATTCCGAATGCGGTTCATGTGCCTGCAGAAGAGATACATAAGGCGATAGAAGAACAGACAGAAGATGCATTTCCAAGAGATAAGAAACTGGTTATCTGTTGTGCAAGAGGGCGCTTCAGTACAGATGTGGCAGAAGCATTGTGTGAATCCGGTTATGATGCGGTAAGTCTTCAAGGAGGTTACATTGCATGGTTGCTGGACACGATGAAGCAGCAGGAGGCAGATGAAATCTGCGCAGATGTGGAGCAGAGTATCCGGAAGAAATTTCATAAACCAATCTGGAGCAAATTCACAAAAGCAATCAATCAGTACGAATTGGTAAAAGAGGGCGATCGAATCGCAGTTTGCATTTCCGGTGGTAAGGATTCCATGCTAATGGCAAAGTTGTTTCAGGAATTGAAGAGACATAATAAGTTTCAGTTTGATGTAAAATTTCTTGTTATGGATCCGGGATATAGCCCTGCAAACAGACAGGTTATTGAGGAAAATGCAAGAAAGCTGAAAGTGCCGATCACGGTGTTTGAGTCAGATATTTTTGATTCTGTATACAATATAGAAAAATCACCATGTTATTTGTGTGCACGAATGCGAAGAGGTCATTTGTACAGTTATGCAAAAGAATTAGGATGCAATAAAATTGCTCTGGGTCATCATTATGACGATGTTATTGAGACGATTTTGATGGGAATGTTGTACGGGGCACAGGTTCAGACGATGATGCCGAAACTTCACAGTACAAATTTTGAAGGAATGGAATTGATTCGTCCATTATATCTGGTTCGAGAGGATAGTATTAAAGCGTGGAGAGATTACAATAATTTGCATTTTATTCAGTGTGCCTGCAAATTTACGGACACATGCACAACATGTAATAACGAAGAAAATCAGTCAAAAAGAATGGAAATCAAGGCACTTATCCAGGAATTGAAAAAGACAAACAAATATGTTGAGGGAAATATTTTTAAAAGTGTCGAGAATGTGAATTTAAGTACGATCGTGGCATATAAAGAGCATGGAGTGAAGCATCATTTCTTAGATACATATGATGAAGAGTAGAATAAAAGCTAAGTAATCAAAGAGTTATAAAAAAGAGACGCAACCGTTATTGAAAACGGATATGCGTCTCTTTTTTTCATACAAATATGAAGGCTTAGATTTGGTTAAAAAATTAATATTGTGTTAAAAAAGTTATTTAAGCTTTTGGCATCTCCCAGGCATTATGGTCTGTGTGAAGAAGCATATGTGCTTTGTGCGATAATGGTTTCTCCATGTAGTCAGAGTACAGCTTCTGTACATCAGGATTTTCATGAGAGAAACGAAGCGGTGCATTAGCATCAAGGAAGTAGAGATTTTCACCACGCTCATGGGCAAGTTCTTCTCCATCATGGATTGGCTGACCTCCACCTCCGACGCAACCGCCAGGACAGGCCATAACTTCTACGAAGTCATAGTGTACTTCGCCATGTTCGATTGCTTCAAGTAATTTACGTGTATTGCCAAGTCCGCTGACAACGGCAGCTTTTACAGTTGCACTGCCAAGCTGTACTTCAGCCTCTATAACACCTGTCTCAAAAGATGGGCTTCGTACAATTTTAAATGCATCCGGCTCTGGATTTTTACCTGTTACAAGATAGTGGGCAGAACGAAGAGCTGCCTCCATAACACCTCCGGTAGCACCGAAGATTACACCGGCACCGCTTCCTTCTTTCATAAGTGGGTCGCATTCACGGTCTACTAATGTAGAAGGTGAAATGTGTGAAGAGCGGATCATACGTGTAAGTTCGCGGGTTGTAAGAACCGCATCAATATCATTTCCGGCATATTCTTTATAGAACAGTTCCATGTTTCGTTCACCTTTTTTAGCAACGCAAGGCATGATGGAAAGTGTGTAAATATTTTCTGGTTTTACTCCAATTGATTCAGCAAAATAAGTTTTCATGACTGCACCAAACATCTGCTGTGGAGATTTTGCAGTTGATAACTGTGGAACCAGATGAGGGTATTGCGATTTGATAAATCGAACCCATCCAGGACAGCAGGATGTAAACATTGGACGTAATTTTAATTCGCCTTTTGTAAATCTCTGCAGGAATTCATTGCCTTCTTCCATAATGGTCAGGTCAGCAGAGAATGTTGTATCAAATACATAATCTACACCAAGACGTTTGAGAGAATCCATGATTTTTCCTACAGTTGCTTCTTCACGAGAGAATCCGAGAGCTTCACCCCATGCGGCACGTACAGCAGGAGCAACTTGTGCTACAACTACCTTATTTGGATCAGCAATGGCACGGAATACTTTTTCTGTATCGTCTCTTTCATGAAGTGCACCAACAGGGCAATGTGTAATGCATTGTCCACAAAGTGAACAAGATACCTCTGAAATCTTTTTGTTTCCTCTTACATTTACGGTTGTTCTAGAACCGGTACTTGTCACATCCCAGATATGTAAATCCTGAATTTTATCACAAATCTGGATGCAGCGCATACATTTAATACATTTTTTGGAATCACGGATAAAAGGAAAATCTTTTTCCCATGGAAAATCTTCCAGTCTTTGTTTGTATGGAATATCAAGGATATTCAAATCATTTGCGATTTTCTGTAATGTACAGTTTCCACTTCTTACACAAGTTGCGCACTGGCAATCATGTTGAGATAAGATAAGCTGTACAGTTTTTTTACGGGCATCACGAACTTTAGGACTGTTTGTGTAAATAACCATGCCTTCTATCGCAACGTTATTGCAGGAGGTCATAAGACGATCCATTCCTTCGCGCTCGACAACACAGACACGACAGGCTGCGATATCGTTAATGCCTTTTAAATAGCAAAGTTTTGGAATCTGGATGCCGATGGATGCAGCCGCTTCCATAATGGTTGTACCTTCCGGTACGGAGATTTTTTGGTTATCAATCGTAATATTTACCATAATGTTTCTCGACCTCCTTTGAAGCTTCCATAACCGAAGTGATCACAGCGCAGACAACGTTCGGCTTCTTGATCTGCCTCAGCTTTGGACATACAGTTTTCAACACCATCAAAGTCGCAGACGCGTTCACCTGCTTCACGTTCCGTTAAGTTTACTCTTCCGCAAGGTTTACGATCACAAAGTTCTGGTTCCGGAATCTCAACATCACAGCTGATGATATGATGATATCCAAGATATTCATCAATGTTTGCTGCGACTACTTTAGCAGCTGCAATTGCTTTGATTACAGTTGCAGGACCGGATGCGCAGTCTCCACCGGCAAATACGCCAGGAATATTATCAAATCCACCGGAAGTTGCAGTCTGGATTTTACCGCGCTGAACAGGTACACCAGCTTCTTCAAAATGCTGAAATTCGATATCTTGTCCGATGGCAACAATCAGTGTCTGACAAGGAATAAATACGTCTTCTTCTCCTGTCGGTCGTACACTTGCACGTCCGTCTTTGATCTTGCTAATCATTTGCGGAGTAACATAAATACCGGTTACATGATTATTGTCATCTACCTGAATTTTGGATGGAGCCATCAGAGTCTGTATTTCAATTCCTTCAGCGATAGCTCCTTCAATTTCAGCTGCAAGAGCTGTCATATCA
>OGIO01002365.1_pt1 | contig 11509 bp, 18 predicted proteins | sample 1571841 | NCBI WGS metagenome assembly OGIO01 (sample SAMEA2582111, study PRJEB24529) | metagenome | biome: Human gut stool | place: China | collected 2011
AGGAGCGGCGGCTGGCACAGGCGGTTCCGGAAGATAAACAGACGCTGCTCATGCAGGAGATCCAGCTTCTTACGGTTCGGGAACGCCGGATGCTGAAGCGGATCGACCTTCTGAGACAGTCTCCGGATGATTCCGAGGAGATTTCCGGAGACGAGACAGGGATGACTGTTGTGAGTCATAAAACGGGAATCGAAAAGGACAAAGATACAGATCTTCGTGAATATCAGGGGAAGCTGGGACAGATCCAGCACATTGAGGAAGCCTTAACCAGAGTGCAGGCAAGAAAACAGGCTGCGATCGATGCGCTGCACCGGTATGGTGTGGATGATGCACGCCTGGAGATCGAGATGATGAAGCTTGACCTGGCGGCACTGAAACTTGGCGGTCAGGAGCAGGATCTTGAAGATGACGGATTCCTGGATGCACTGAATGTAGAGTCTGATACGCTTTGGGGTGATGTCGATGGAGATTAAGGATTGTATCGCCGATATGCGCGATAAGCTTCAGAAGATGAAGTCACAGCGAGGGATTCTGACGAAGGTTCAGATATTCAAGTTTCAGCCGTTTTCCCGGAGACAGAAGCAGGTTCTTACCTGGTGGATGCCGGGAGCCCAGTGAAAGACTATGATGGCATTATCGCGGACGGTGCGATCCGATCGGGAAAAACGGTCTGTATGTCGCTGTCCTTCGTATTCTGGGCGATGGAGAACTTCAATGGTCAGAACTTTGCCATGTGCGGCAAGACGATTGGTTCCTTCCGACGAAATGTTCTGTTCTGGCTGAAGCTGATGCTCAAGAGCCGAGGGTACAAGGTTGCGGATCATCGGGCCGATAATCTGGTGGAGATCACCCGAAAGAATGTCACGAACTACTTTTACATCTTCGGTGGTAAGGACGAACGCAGCCAGGACCTGATCCAGGGTATCACTCTGGCGGGGGTATTCTGCGATGAGGTTGCGCTGATGCCGGAGAGCTTCGTTAACCAGGCAACAGGACGTTGCTCGGTGACAGGATCCAAGTACTGGTTTAACTGCAACCCGGACGGACCATATCATTGGTTCAAGGTCAATTGGATCGACAAGGCGATCGGATACCTCGGAAAGAAGGCAGCCAGGCTGCAGCAAGAAGCCGTCGCGAAAGGCACGGAGCTGAACCTCAAGAAACTCCTGTATGTGCATTTCACGATGGACGATAACCTGAGCCTGTCAGAAGCGATCAAAGCCCGATATCGCAGCATGTACAGCGGCGTGTTCTTTAAGCGTTACATCGAAGGACTCTGGGCGATGGCTGAAGGGATCATCTATGACATGTTTGATCCGGACAGAAATGTGGTGGACGCAGAAGCCATTGCGGCGGAATACCGGCAGAAAGCCGGACGAGAGTTCTGGATCGGTGATAAATATGTCAGCTGTGACTATGGTACCCAGAACCCGACAGCGTTCCTGCTGTGGAGCAAGGGAGCTGATAACAAGTGGTACTGCCGCAGGGAGTATTATTATTCCGGACGCGATAAAGGGCAGCAGAAGACAGACAAAGAATTTGCTGAAGATCTGACGGAGTGGCTATCCGGAGAAAAGATCCGGACGGTGATCCTGGATCCGGCGGCGGCATCTTTCAAGACACAGTTAGAAAAAGATGGTTACAAAGTAAAGAAAGCGAAAAATGATGTTTTGGATGGGATCCGTTTTGTGGCAACCTTGCTGCTTTCGGGTTCTATTTTTATTGATGCATCCTGCGAGAACCTGCTGAAGGAGTTTGCTTCCTACATCTGGGATGCAAAAGCCGGAGACCGCGGGGAGGATAAGCCGGTGAAGGAGCATGATCACGCGCTCGATGCTCTCCGCTATTTTTGCTACACGATCATTCGCGGAGTTGGTGGCATGAAGATTTTAAAGTGAGGTGAGGAAACATGGACATTGAAGTAATTAAGAAGCTGATCCGAAAATATCAGAGTGGGCATACGGATTTTGTGAGACGAGCTGAAAAGACGAAAGCTTACTATCGGAATGAGACGGATATTATGTTCCCACCGCTTAAGGAGGAGCAGGAGAAGAAAGAGAAGCCGCTGCGGAATGCAGATAACCGGATCCCGTTCAACTTCCACGGGTTACTGGTCAACCAGAAGGCCTCGTATATGTTTGCGGCACCTCCGATTTTTGATCTCGGAAACAAGGAAACGAACAAAAAGTTAACACAGTTTCTTGGGGATAAATATCCGAAAGTGTGCAAAGACCTGTGCATTGAGGCATCGAACTGTACGGTCGCATGGCTGCATGTCTGGAAGGATGGAAAAGGTGCATGGAAGTATGCGGTAGTTCCGGCAGAACAAATCATACCGGTTTGGACGAGTGATTTGGAAAAGGAGCTTTCTGGCGTGTTTCGGAGCTATCAGAACATCGATGAGGAAACCGGTGACAGGTATACCGTTTACGAGTACTGGAACGATAAAGAATGCACGGCATACCGGTTGAAAGCGGGAGACGAGCTGGATCAGCTGATGCCATATCAGATGTTTCTGGTCGATCCGGAGCTGTGTGAATATTCGGATTGCTATCAGCACGGAGTTGGAGAGGTACCATTCTTCCCGTTCTTTAACAATAACATCGACACAGACGATCTGAAGAACATCAAGCCGCTGATCGATACCTACTGCAAGGTGTTCAGTGGCTTTGTGAATGACCTGGAAGATATCCAGGAAGTGATCTTTGTACTGACCAATTATGGCGGTGCAGATCTGGGGCAGTTCCTTCGCGATCTGAAGGATTATAAGGCCATACAGATTGAGAGTGATGGAGATGGTGATCATTCCGGTGTTTCTACGCTGACGATCGAGCTTCCGGTGGAGGCCCGGGAGAAGCTTCTGGAGATTACCAGGAAGTGCATTTTCGAGCAGGGTATGGGCATTGATCCAGATCCGCAGAACTTCGGAAACAGTTCCGGAGTTGCGCTGCAGTTCCTGTACTCCCTTCTGGAGCAGAAAGCCGGCTTACAGGAAACGGAGTTCCGCTTAGGCTTCGGACAGTTCATCCGCTGCATCTGCCGGCTTCAGGAGATCAAGATCAAAGACGGTACGATCGTACAGACCTGGACGAGGACCAGTGTAAAGAATGATCAGGAGTTATCCCAGATCGCATCTCAGAGCAAAGGAATCATCTCTGATGAGACGATCGTCAGCCACCACCCGCGGGTAGATGATCCTGAGAAGGAAATGGATCTCTTGAAGGAACAGGAAGAAAGCTCAGCGGCAGATATCTCGGACATGTTCCCGAAAGAAGGTGCATCGGGTGATGAAGGCGGTGATGCGTGATGTCCTACTGGGAGAAACGCCAGGAAGAAGCATACAAGGCCGGAGAGATGCAGGTAAATCAGTATTTCATGCGACTGGAGAAAGCATTTAATCAGGCGAAACGGGAGCTTCAGAAGACCGTGGAGAGCTTTTACTGGCGATATGCGAAGGAGAATGGGCTGACGTATTCAGAAGCCCAGAAACGGCTCGATAAAGCGGAGCTGGGAGAATTGAAGGACTTCGTTGAGAAGGCAATGAACAACATCGGGAAATATAACCAGGATGTCAACAACATGTCCATCAAGGCCCGGATGACTCGCTATCAGGCATTGGAAGCGCAGGTGGACGCGATCCTCCGGGAACTGTATGCCGTGGAGTATGAGGCAGAAGGGACACGGACGATGCAGGAGGTGTACGGAGACACCTATTACCGAACCTGGTATAACATCGATCAGTACCATGGCTTTCATGCCGAGTTCGCCCAGATTGAGCCGAGAACGATTGAGCAGCTGATCAAATATCCATTCAATGGCGCCAACTTCTCATCCAGGCTCTGGAAGCAGAAAGAGCACCTCCAGTCTCAGCTCATGGAATCGCTTACAACTATGATGGTCCAAGGAGCATCCCCGCAGAAGCTGGCCGGAGAGTTCGCTAAGAAGATGCAGTCAAAGAAGGCGGATGCGTACCGGCTCCTGCACACAGAGAGCTCATTCCTGATGAGTGAGGCAACTCACGCCGGGTATAAAGAGGATGGTGTGGAGCAATATGAGATTCTGGCCACGCTGGACAGTAAGACCTGCGGCGTGTGCGGGAAGCTGGATGGGAAGATCTATTTTGTTTCGGAAGCGGTGGCAGGAAAGAACATGCCGCCGTTCCATCCGTGCTGCCGATGCACAGACGTTCCGTATTATCCGGATATGCCAACAGACGGGCGAACGAGGATCGCGCGTGATGCAGCGGGGAAGAACATATCTGTTCCGACGGATATGACGTATGAAGAGTGGAAGAAAAAGTATATTCAGGAAGAAAAAGTATCAAAACCGAAGACTACGGATAATTTATCGATTCCTGATAGTATGAAAGGAGCGGCAAAAGACCAGTTTGACAAAGAAGTGAAGCTGATTCCTAATCGACATAAAGATATTATTGATAAAGCAGTAATCAAAGTTGTTGTTGATGAACAGGGAAACTCGAGATATGATAGGATTAATGGAATATTATATTTGGCGAAAGAACTTGACGAAGGAGAAGCCGTTCATGAAATGGCGCATGCGTTGGAGACGCAGGCGGGTGTATGGGAGGATGAAAGGTTTTTACAGGCAATTCATAAGACAATAGGTGATATCAACCCGCTTTGGGATGCGATATTTGATGAAGATACTTTTGTAAGGCCTATCACTAGATTGGCTGATACAGAAACATTGGTGAGCATTTATCAAGGGCGTTTGTATGTAGAACAGGTGCCGCTCATCAACGAAAATATGGAGTTTAATATATATGCTTTAGCAGACTTTTTTGCTGAAGCGTATAGAGAATATATCCTTAATCCGCATAACTTGAAACGAAAGCAGCCGGAGATATATCGATATATTGATGAGGAGATGGAATAGTGGCATACACATATGAAAGACTTATTTCTGACTTGGAACATGATGAGAACTGGAACGTAATTCGTGAAAGAGCAAATAATGAAAAATTTGATTTAAAATGTATTCCAGAAGATTATAGAGCAGCAGTGAAAAAGTCTATTGATGAGTATTTTAAAAGGAAACACGAAAATCAGAAACTCTCTTCTAATGTGCATTATGATATTTCTCATTTTTGCAAAGAAAGGACAGTAAAATGAGTCTAAAAGAAGAACTTCTGCAAATCAAAACATATGAAGAGTATGAACCTCAGAGAGAAAAATTCAGAAGTCTTGTTAGGGACAAAGAAGTGTTGGAACATTTGAATATGCTGTATGGAAAAGGATACGTTGGTGGAGACATTGAACATGGTCTTATAGAAGAGGTTTATAAAACACCACCAGGAAAAGGAAAACAGCGTATTGGAAGATAAGGAAATCAACCACCGGTCAATATGCTGGTGGTATTTTTATACCCATTTTTAAGGAGAAAAGACAATGAGAAAGAAAATAGCAGCATTTTTTATGGCAGCTTGTGTAGCAAGTGGTGTGGCCGGCTGTTCAACGGCATCTACAGTGAACCACAATTTATCAAAAGATGCGAATGAATTTAATGTTTATCGCAGAATTACGGTTACAAATGCGAGAACAGACACGATTATGCTTCAGGCAGAAGGGTATATGGCGCTTAGTAACAACAGCTCAAATGAATTAGTAGTAACGATCAAAACAGGAGAGGAACAGTATTATAAGGATTATATTTATCTGAATGACTGGACCTGCTATGTGATGGAGCAGACGGAGCCGAAAGGAACGGACAAGTATCATTATGAGCTGGTATTTTATCCTGAAAGGCTGATTCCAGATGTTGAAATTAAATAAATCTGTTGCGACGTCGCAACAAATAGGGAGGTGATTACAATAGGATTTTTCAAGTGGATCAGATGGATCAGACAGCACCGATGTAGCCACTACTACCGCAAGCATTGGAGCCGGGATTCCGGTTCATATGGCGGATATGTGATGCGCTGCACATTATGCGGGAAAGAGAAGGGACGGTATGATTGATATTTTTTGTACCGGAGCATCCTTCTACGGCGTAAAGCTCAGCTATGCAGCAATGGAAATCATTATGAGAGAGGATTTTGTAAAGGATCAGGACTTTATTGAGTTTGTCTTTGAAGACGGGACAAAAGGAGCAGTCCGAAAGGGCACAGTCATTGGTTTCACAGAATCAACAGTAGAGGTTTAGACACGCTTAAAAGGCGTGTTATTTTTATGCCCTGTCATAAGGCATAAAACTGGGCGCTACTCTGCCGGGAGTATAACCGGACGATCCCAATACCCGGAGAGCGGGAATAAAAATCTATGGAGGTAAGCACGATGGAATGGTTAAAGACAATTTTAGAGAAGGCAGTGATCACCGACGGGAAGCTGGACGTTGATGCCACTATGAAGGAAATCAATGGGGAGTTCCCGAAGCATGCAGTACCGAAGCAGGACTACAATGACAAGGTGAAAGAGCTGAGCACAGCCAATGACACGATCAAGGATCTGAAAAAGAACAATGCAGACAACGAAGATCTGCAGAAGAAAGTCAAAGACTACGAGGCAGAAGTTGCAGGTCTCAAAACAGCAGCGGAAAACACGAAGAAGGAATATGCCTTAAAGGATAAACTGAAGGAGGCCGGCGTTATGGATGCAGATTATATCATCTACAAACAGGGCGGGCTTGATAAATTCACCTTCGACAAGGAAGGCAAGGTCATCGGATTGGATGACGTTCTCAAACCGATGAGAGAAGCTTCTCCGCACCTGTTTAAGAATGCCGGCGGAACTGGTGGCTATAATCCGGCGGGAGGCGGAAATCCGCCAGGAAATAATCCGTTTGCAAAGGAAACCTATAACCTTACAGAGCAGGGACGCCTGTTCAAACAGAATCCGGAGCAGGCCAGACAGCTGGCAGCTGCGGCCGGAGTAAAACTTTAAGAAAGAGAGGATTTTTAAATGGCAGGAACAACCTTACAGGACGTAATTGTCCCGGAACTTTTTAATCCGTACGTGCTTAACCGGACAATGGAGCTGTCTGCACTGGTGCAGAGTGGCATCATTGCAAATAACTCAGAGTTCGATGCTTTGGCATCCCAGGCGGCACCGACCGTTAACATGTCGTTTTTCGAGGATCTGACAGGAGAATCTGAGCAGGTGATCGAGGGAACAGATCTTGAAGATAATAAGATCACATCAAACAAGGATGTGGCAGCAATTCTTCGCCGTGCAAAGATGTGGTCCGCGACGGATTTATCCGCAGCACTTGCCGGAGCAGATCCGATGCAGGCAATCGGTACTCTTGTGGCACGCTTCTGGGAACGTGACATGCAGAAAGAGTTAATTGCCATCCTCGGTGGTGTATTTGGAACTGTGCCGGCCGGCGGGTCCGGAACTCCGGCGGCAGAGACCAGGCTTGAAAGCAACATCCTGGACATTTCCGGATTAAGCGGAACGAAGGCGAACTGGTCCGGAGCTGCGTTTATTGATGCGGAACAGAAGTTAGGTGATGCGAAGGCGCAGTTGACCGGTGTTTGCATGCACTCTGCAACAGAAGCATATCTGAAAAAACAGAATCTGATCGAGACCGTGCAGCCGTCCAATGACGTTGCATTCGGTCTGTATCAGGGAAAACGCGTTATCGTCGATGATGGCTGTCCGGTATCTGACGGTACCTACACGACGTATCTCTTCGGTAACGGTGCTTTAGCTCTTGGAAATGGTCATCCTGTTGGATTCGTACCGACTGAGACCGATCGTGCAAAGCGCAAGGGTTCCGGTGTCGATTATCTGATCAACCGTAAGACCATGATCCTGCATCCGAGAGGGATCGCATGGCAGAATGCTGAGGTGGCAAAGACCGAGGGTCCGTCCAGAACTGAGGTGGCAAACCCGAAAAACTGGAAACCGGTCTATGAGCCGAAGCAGATCCGTATCGTGGCATTCAAGCACAAACTCGGTTAAGGGGGATGAGATATGGCTGTAAAGACGGTCCAGGTTATCATCAACGGTGCGGTGACCACACTCTCATATAACGGTCAGACCGGGAAATATGAAGCAACGATCACAGCACCGTCCAAGTCCAGTTATAACGTCAATGCGGGGCATTATTATCCGGTTACTGTAAAAGCAACGGACGAAGCAGGGAATGTGACTACAAAGACAGATACGGATACAACGTTGGGAGCATCATTAAAACTGAAGGTCAAAGAGAAGGTTGCTCCGACAATCACGATCTCCAGTCCGACCGCAGGCTCTTACCTTACCACGAACAAGCCGACCATCAAATGGAAAGTTACAGATGCGGATTCTGGCGTCAATCCGTCAACCATCGGGATCACAATTGACAATGGAAGCAAAGTTACGGGTGACAGCATTACAAAGACAACGGTTTCCGGTGGTTATGAGTGTACATATACACCTGGCAGTGCTTTGGCAGATGGCAGCCATACCGTTAAGATTGATGCGTCTGACTTTGACGGTAATGCGGCTGCTCAGAAGAGTGTTTCATTCAAGATCGACACGGTTCCGCCTACTCTGTCTATCAGCTCGCCGTCGGATAAGCTTATAACGAATAAGACAGCAATCACAGTTACCGGTAAGACAAACGATGCGACATCCAGCCCTGTAACGGTGACGATCAAGCTTAACAGTGGCAACGCAGAGGCTGTCGAAGTCGGAGCAGACGGAGCGTTCAGCAAGGCTCTGACATTGGTAGCGGGATCGAATACAATCACGGTAGTTGCCAAAGATGCAGCGGGCAAGAGTACGACGGTAACACGTACGATTATTGTTGATCAGACAGCACCGGTAATCAAGAGCATTACGATTAACCCGAATCCTGTAGACGCAGGGAAGACCTATGTGATCTGCGTGGAGGTCACAGACTAAGGAGGGCATAACATGGTTGCGCGGCTGGAAGGCATGATAAACGGAAAGGAGATCATATTCAGTAGAAAAGGAGGGGATATGTGGGAATGCACATTCCCTTCTTCTGATGCGTGTGAGATCGTCATTGAGCTACGAGCGTATGATGAGGCCGGTAATTTTTGCTATTCGGCGAGATATATGCTGTTGTTTGATCCGGAATGTCTGGAGCTGCGGCTTCTTCCATTAAGTGAATGGTTGGAAAGAATGCCGGAAGCTTCCTGGCTGGAATGCATCTATCCGTGCGACTGTGTGCTGATCAGGCTAACAGATGAGATCACGCTGGAGTGCATATGTCCCTGTGATTATTGGTTGGAGTATTTGACACAGGAAATGAGGTAGAAAGATGATCGATTTTATCTTAGGCGAAACAAAATATGTAAAGTTTGCTGTGCGCTCCAGAAAACAGGAGCCGTTCTCGGTACGTTCTGCATCATGGGAACTATATCATAATGGGTTGTTGGAGTGTTCAGGAGACTGCGAAATCGAAAAAAAGGATACGGAGCTATATTTGCAGATTATGCTGTCTCCGGAACACCGGTCAAGAAAGTACCAGCTGTGCATCACTTATCAGACCGGAGAAGAGATTCGAAAGCACACGGAGAATATGGAGGTACGGTGATGGCTGTATGCATCGGAGAAGTTTCGTTGAGCCGGAATCCTGTATACGCAAAAGAAGCACTGATCATATCGGTAACAATAAAGAATCACCAGTATTTGAAACGATATCGTTATTCTGAATTGAAACAATATACAAATCGGCAGATAAGGGAAATGGGATGTTATCGTGCATCAGAACACAAGAAGCTGGCAAAATACCGATATGGGGAACTCAGACAGTACACCTATCTCCGGATACGTGAGAAAGGAGACACATGGTAAAAGCGGAGATGCTTCAGCTTGTGAAAGACAATCTGAAGCTGCAGACGGAGGACTATGATCTTGCAATCATGGATCTGATCCAGTATTGCTGTGCCTATTGCAATCTGGAGGAGCTCCCGAATGCATTGGAACCATTTGTAAGAAAGAAAATCAAAAGAATGATTGATTATGAGACAGCAAAAGGAACCGGTTATCAGCAGGACATTGCCAGCATTAAAGAGGGTGATGGAAGCATTACCTACGCCACGGGTGGCAGTAACAGCCGTGACGGCATCTATGGTCTGTCTGATGCGGATAAGACGATTCTGAGACGGTTTAGGAGGTTGAGAGGATATGTTTAATCCTTATGAAGTAATGTATGACTCGGTCATGGATGTGTACCGGTATCAGGACAAAAAGGATGACGCCGGTTTCGACGCGTCCGGCGAGAGTCTGGTGGCATCCAGCGTAAAGTGCCGATACAGCATTTCAAGCCAGGGAGCCGCAGGAAGCCCGGTGCCGTCCCTGCAGGCGAGCAATCAGCTCTTCTGCGGGTTGGAAACGGACATTCGGGAAGGTGATAAGGCAGTGGTAATGCTGCGCTCCGGACAGAGCATCGTGCTCCGGATCGGAGAAGTACACCCTTATAGCTTTCAGTATCAGTGCCGGGCTGAGAGAGATGAGACGGTATGAGCGGTTCCAATTACAGAAGGAATGCGGCTGCGATCGACCAGTTCAGAAAAGAGCTGGAGGCGGAACTTGGGGAGATTTCTGAGATCGATAAGAAGATCCTAAATCAGGCTGTGAATGAGGGAATACGGAAAATTAAGCAGGAGACCCCGGTAGGACTGCATCCAAATCCTGTTACATTTACGGTAACGAGAGGTCCACAGGCTGGAAAAACAGTTTCGTTTAATACCGGAACAACAATCGTAGGTGGAACACTTCGAAAAAGCTGGAGAAGCGCTCCGGCGGTCAAAACAGCATCCGGTATCAAAAAGGTTGTGGTAAATCATACCGAGTATGCGACGTACTGGAACTACGGACACCGGATTACCAATAAGAAGGGTGGACCGACGAAAGGCTTTGTCAAAGGAACCTATGTTTTGGAAAAAGGGATTACCTACATAGACCGGAGATTGATGGAACTGTTTAAGGCGGAAATCGAACGGATCAGGAGGAAGTACGATGAGTAATATAGCGGAAGCGTTATATAAAGCGATCGCATCCGAGTGTCGGCAGGCGCTGCCGGAAATCCGGAAGATCTACCGGGATAACATCCCACAGAACTTTGAAGAGCCGTCCATCCTGATCTTCACGATCGAGACAGCAGCGGTGAGACGACTCGGAAACCGGCAGCGGATCACACACAGCATGGATGTCCAGTATTTTCCGGATGGAGATGCAAAAGACTACCGGAAGAAATGCGAAACGGCAAAACAGGAAATGCTTCGGCATTTTGATGTGATCACCTCTGATGGAATGAAATTTTATGTAAAAAGTAAAACTGCATCCATCACGGACAATGTCCTTCACCTGATGTTTACGGTTATCTATACCGAGTCAGAAGAGAAGGAAGAGCCGAAGATGGAGGAAATCAATACGAATGTAGAAACGGAGGAACGATAATGGCAGGAACATGGGAAAGCCAGAATAAGGTCATTCCGGCGGCGTATATCAATCTTGTGACCAATACGCCGTTGAGTATCACGGCTGGAGACCGAGGGACCGTGGTAGATCGGAAGAGCGTCGTGTAGGGAAAG
>OGIO01002379.1_pt1 | contig 11421 bp, 9 predicted proteins | sample 1571841 | NCBI WGS metagenome assembly OGIO01 (sample SAMEA2582111, study PRJEB24529) | metagenome | biome: Human gut stool | place: China | collected 2011
GTTCGATTTGCTATAGCGATTCTTTTTTATACGGGTACTTTATCGGGGGCTTACACCTTATTTATGCATAGTGAAGAAGCTAAAAGTCTTGATGATCAAATTTCAAAAACCAAAAGTAAAATCTCAGAGTATTCAGTAGATAAAGACTTCCCTTTACTTTACGGAGCAAGGACTAAAGTAATGGCAGATAGTATTCCGATACTGGAGCAGATTAGAGATAGCCTACAAAATTTATATGATAAAAAAGAAGAAGCATATAAAGGAGAATTTAATGGATATAAAACTAAGTTCACATTTAGAGGCAACAATAAACTAGGAGGGAAAATCCTAACTAGTTCAATGTACTTATTCAATAAAGATATAACCGAAATCACCTATGAGTTTTCTTTAGATAAGTAGCCATAAAAAGCCTCCCTTTAATATAAGCCTGTCTAAAAAACGGGCTTTTATTTTATTAATAAATCTCTCCACATACCGAGATGTTGTGCGAATGTTGTGCAACAGTATAAAACAGAAAATCGTAATCATCTAACAGTAAGACAATTACGATTTTACAATGTGACCCCGGTGCGATTCAAACGCACGACCTTCAGAACCGGAATCTGACGCTCTATTCACTAAGCTACGGGGCCATTTCCTAAATGCGATGACAAAAGTATAAAAAATCTTCTCATCTTCCTAATGATTCATCTTTTTTTATAGTTCTTAAGTCAGTATCGCCCCTTAACATTCTGTTATTTTGAAATGCTTTAGAGCATATACTTTATCAATTTGACAATCTTTTAGAGATTATCCAATACAGATATCAATATTATTCCTATCTTTGCCGACAATTAACAATCAACAATCCTATGAGTTACTTGATAAAACCAAAGAACTATAAACCGTTACTCGACTTAAAACAAACAGAGTTGGGAATCAAACAAATAAAAGAGTTCTTCCAGTTAAACTTGTCATCCGAATTACGCCTCAGACGCGTGACAGCCCCTCTTTTCGTATTGAAAGGGATGGGTATCAATGACGATTTGAATGGTATAGAACGTCCCGTTTCATTCCCTATCAAGGATTTAGGTGACGCACAAGCAGAAGTCGTTCATTCATTAGCCAAATGGAAAAGATTAACTCTCGCCGATTACAATATCGAACCGGGATACGGTATCTATACCGACATGAACGCCATCCGTTCTGATGAAGAACTCGGAAACCTCCATTCGCTCTATGTAGACCAATGGGACTGGGAACGTGTCATCACCAACGAGGACAGAAACGTAGAATTCCTGAAAGAGATCGTAAATCGTATCTACGCTGCCATGATCCGTACAGAATACATGGTATATGAAATGTATCCGCAGATCAAACCTTGTCTGCCCCAGAAATTACATTTTATCCATTCGGAAGAACTACGCCAACTCTATCCGAACCTGGAACCCAAATGCCGCGAGCATGCCATCTGCCAAAAATACGGTGCCGTATTTATCATCGGTATCGGTTGCAAGCTAAGCGACGGCAAAAAACATGACGGACGTGCACCGGACTATGATGACTACACATCCACCGGCCTGAACAACCTGCCCGGACTGAACGGTGACCTTTTACTTTGGGATGATGTACTGCAACGCTCCATCGAACTATCCTCTATGGGTGTTCGTGTAGACAGAGAAGCGCTACAACGCCAGCTCAAAGAAGAAAACGAAGAAGAGAGACTGAAACTTTATTTCCACAAACGATTAATGGACGACACACTTCCACTATCTATCGGTGGCGGTATCGGTCAATCCCGTTTGTGTATGTTCTACCTTCGCAAAGCTCATATCGGAGAAATACAAGCCAGCATCTGGCCGGAAGATATGCGCAAAGAATGTGAGGAACTTGATATACACCTTATATAATTGCTATGAACGTACAAATAGAAGAAAGCTGGAAAACACACTTACAGCCGGAATTTGAAAAAGATTACTTTCGCACACTGACGGAATTCGTAAAAAGTGAATACAGCCAGTATCAGATTTTCCCTCCGGGAAAACTTATTTTCAACGCCTTCAACCTCTGTCCTTTCGACAAGGTGAAGGTAGTAATCATCGGACAAGACCCGTACCACGGACCGGGCCAGGCACACGGGCTCTGTTTCTCTGTAAACGACGGAGTACCTTTCCCTCCTTCTTTGGTCAACATCTTTAAAGAAATAAAGGCAGACATAGGTACAGACGCTCCTACTACCGGAAACCTGACTCGCTGGGCTGAGCAAGGAGTATTATTGCTCAACGCCACTCTGACTGTACGCGCTCATCAGGCAGGCTCTCATCAGAATCGTGGATGGGAAGCTTTTACAGATGCCGCTATCCGCGCACTGGCAGAAGAACGGGAACATCTTGTATTTATCCTGTGGGGAGCTTATGCTCAACGAAAAGGAGCTTTCATCGACCGCAACAAGCATCTGGTACTTAGCTCTGCCCATCCCTCTCCCCTTTCTGCCTACAATGGTTTCTTCGGAAACAAACACTTCAGCCGTGCAAACGATTATCTGAAAGCAAACGGAGAAACGGAAATAATATGGTAAGAAGTTGAGAATTGAAAATGGAAAGTTGAGAGTCGGCTGCACAATAAATGATGACGCTGCATAGTAACTCTCAACTCTCCATTCATCTTATTATTGCTAGATATTGTTATATATCTGTCTACACTTTTCTATTCTTAAATATCCGCATTAGCTTACCTTACACAACACTAAGTCTATTTAATCTTAAAAAAATATTTCTCATACATAAAGCTAGCCAATAGATCAATCCTATAAAACAAGATTAAATCCAAACACCATATAATATTATCAGTATTTATTTCACTACTACAAAATATACAATGAACTATTGTTCATAAATTCTATAGAATTGAAAATCATTAATTTAAGTTCAGTTCTTTTTCCATAAATAATTCTACCTTTGCTTTGTACTCATGAGACAAAAAATTATCAACCTTTAAACCAAAAGTAAAATGAAACGAACAAATTTATTTTTCGGTTTGGCATTTGCATTATTCTGCTCATTGCCAATGTATGCACAAACAGTATCTGAAGATGTAGATATCAACACTACATCAGAATCTGCAACTCCCAGATTTGTCAACATGTTCATTAATGATAATGGTGCCATTTATCCCATTTACGTACCCAATTTATCTGAAAACACAAAGATTCAGGAAGTTTGGAATGAAGCCTCTGCTATCTTGGGCACAAGGTATTTTGATCTTTACTATAATGGTCAAAAGTTGAGCTTAGACAAGAGTTTCGCTGATTATTGGATCACAGGTAATATTTCTGTTTACCTTGAAGTTAGAAGGCGTTAAGTTAACAATTACTTTTCTTACAGAGAGAGTGTGTTGTCCGGAGCACACTCTTTTAAACAAATACTTTTTCTTAGTCTATTTCTCTCTCTTGCCTAAATAAATTATATATACTATATTGATCAAACACATGCATTTTCATTTCTTCATCGCCAAAATCTGTATTTAATAGACTTTTATCTATTTCGTATCTGAATTCAAATCACAAAATACAAAATTAAGTGATTATATATAAATGATAAATATATTCTTAGATAAATATTCATCATTCATAAACTTAAGTTCATCAACACCTCTATATTTGCATTTTTTATTACTAATACATATTAAACGCATAGCATTTTCCATTACATTTATAACAAAAAGCCTACCATAACTCATAATAAAACGAATAATATGCATAGTAAAAATGATTTCAACATTGAAAATTACATAAAAGCTCTATCCACATACATACCAGCGTCCTCCATGGTCAAACTAAAAAAAGCATATAAAGCCTTCACTTTTACAAAACACCCTAAATCAACTATTCTTGAAAACAGACAACTGAATGATTCATTTTGCATCCTTATATGTGGGACCATAAGACATTACACAATAGATAGTAACACAGCAGAAGAACAAACATTACGATTCACCCTCTCAGGCAATTTACTGTGTCAATATGGAACCGCTACAGAAGCAACAGAATATTTAAGCTGCCTATCTGAATGTACCATTTTATCTGTCTCAAATACAATTTTAGCAGAGATAGGAGAAGAAACAAATTTGAGAATATACTGTCAAAATATTATAAAAGAAAACTTAGAGTTAGAAGTGGCTCTATTAAGAATGCCACCAGAAAAGCGATATATAAAACTATGCAAACAATATCAAAACATATTTCTGACGGTCCCATTAAAATACATTGCGTCATTTTTAGGAATCACTCCCCAAGCTTTATGCAGAATTAGAAAGCGTTTACTAATAACACCCTAATACCACTGAATATTACTTTGCGTCTGACTTCTCTGCTCATATTTCAAGTCTTGAAGAATACTTGCATTAGCACGAATCGTAACATTATAGTATTTCCAACGTCCAAATGGTGAAAGACTGGCAGACAAGTTAAAGCAGTGCAAATCACGAGAAATCGTACAGGAAGTCTGCGTTATTTCCTTCGCTTGGAAATCGTAACCCGAATTGAACGAAAGCGACCAGTTATTGGAAATCTTCACATTACCATTCATATTGATATTGTGAGTATAAGTAAACGGATATCTCATCGAATAGCGATTAATAGGCTTAGTCCTATCTTCACGAATATTAAATGAATAACTGAAACTTAAAGACCAAGGCATCTTGAATACTTGATAACCATCCGGGTCGGCTTGCGCCTTCTCTACTTTCTTGGTCGTAGTTCCATCTTCCGTACCTTCAGAATCTTCTCCGTCTCCATCTTCTGACTCCTTCTTGTCTTTATCCTTCTCGTCTTCCTTCGGACCGAACCACTTTTTCCAGGTATCGTTATTAAAGGTATAGTTAAAAGAAGAACCATACCCCTGAAAACGTCCGAAACGTCCATACGACCATTCAGTTCGATTACCTTCGACCACATTACCACTTTTATCAAACGTATAAGCGTAAGTAGCAAATGATGCATTCATATTGAAAGTATAATTCTTTGTCAGTTTCAGTCGAAGATTCATACTCAAGGGGCTCCATGGCTTTTCCTTTGCAGCCATATTATATGACATATTCACACTCAAATCATCAATCAAGCTGACTTTCTTTAATGTATCCTTCTTAGCATCATAATATTTCATCTCCAGATTATTAGCAATCGAGAAACTAACCGTTCCCGAACCCTCACGTGAAGGGACTCCAAAAGGCTGTCCCGTATAGGGTGAATAATACTGAGTATTTCCGTTATTATCCGTATACTCTTCCCAGTATTTACTAAATGCAGGAGCACCACTGATACCAACCTGCGGAGTGACAACGTGGCGAATCTGTATCTCTTTCTTCTTCATGAAAAGAGGTTTGTACATACCATACAGTTTAGTACTTAAAGACAAACTGGCTGAATAGTTGGAAACACGATAAAAGCCATTAATAGTATCATTCAGATTCTGTTCCAAACGCCCTGTTTCCTCATTATACGTCTGATTTATCTTGCGGGTGTACCAACGCTCCGTATAATTCACCGAAGGATTGACCTGCAAATACTTGAACAGTGTAAAAGTAGCACTGACAGGAATATTATGGTTCATCGCATTTTCCCATCCGCTGATGCCGGTCTTGAACAGACGGTCGTCTTTAGTACGGATACTGTTCGTCAGACGTCCTGTATAGCTGACAGAAATCTTCTCATACCAACGCTCGGCTCCGGCAGCCTTCTTCCGCTTGAAGGGAAACAGACGGCTCAATGTAATATTAAGGTCAGGAAGCGTTACTGCAATGGATGAGTCACGCATGGTCTGCGCAATATTGGTCGTTCCAGACAAGGTCAGACCGATATCGGGGAAACTACGGGAGTAACTGATACTTGATGTCTTTGTATTCTGAGTCAACAACTGGGAGTTATAAAGGTTGTTGATGTTAGATCGTTCGTAACTACTGGTAGAGAAGTTCACACTGGCGGAGAAAGTACTGTTCGGACTTGCCTTGGCATCCTGACGGTGGTTCCACACTACCTTGAAGTCTTTGGCAACCGTATAATCCGGCATTCCTTTGTCTCCGGTCTTGGTCACCTGATAATCCGCCTGCAATGTACCGGAGTATTTGTACCTCTTATTATAATTGGTCAATCCGGAAAGCCGCCATGAACCTTTCGTGAATATATCTCCTGTCAGCTTCAAGTCCATGATGTCACTCATAGCAAAGTAATATCCGCCTTCCGCCAGACCGAAACCACGGCTTGAATCATCCATATACGTCGGCATAATGAAACCCGAAGAATAGCTGCTGGAGAAAGGGAAGAAGAAAAACGGCACAGCCAGCGGCAGGGGAACATCTTCCACCACAAGATAGGCAGGTCCTGTCACTACATTCTTCTTGGGGCGCACTTTGGCTCTTGTCAACTGCATATAGAAGTGAGGATGGTCATGATGATCACAAGTCGTGTAGCGACCGTGCTCCATAAAGATTTCATCATTTGCTCCTTTCTTGGCTCTGCTACCGGTCACATAACCTTCACCCTGTTGAGTGATAATATCGGTGATTCCCGCTTTTTTGCTCTTGAAGTTATAGCTGATTGTTTCTGTATCGTATGCAGTTTCACCTTCTTTAAAGACAGGTTTACCTTTGATCGTTCCCGTCGTGTCTTTAATACCATAGGCGTGTACTGTACTACTGTCCAGATTCATGGAAATCACTTCCGCTGCCAGCTCAATGTTCTGATAGTTGACTTTGCCGCTACCATAAAGCGTAGCGGCACCTCCCAATGTAAAAGTGGTGGAGTCGTTAGATTCATAAATAACCGGTGCATCGAGCGGTTGTTTCTTTGTCGGTGCTACAGAGTCAACGCGTACCACAACTGTATCCGCCCCTAACGAACCTTTCCTGTTAAGGGAATCCGTTTGTGCAGTGTTGGAGGCAATCATCCCTCTTCTTCGACGCTGAGACGTAGCCTCATCAGGAAGCATCAGCAAGACAATCAGCAATATGAATGATATAATTATTTTTGCTCTCAATGGCGCCATTAACTAATAGTTTTACGCTTGAAGTGGCAAAAGTACACAATCTTCATCAATAATGCGTGAGAATCTCCGTTATTTAATTATTTTTTAGTGCTATAAAAACAAAGAGCACCACCCATCAAAGCGGTTTAGACCTTCTTCACCATATTTTGCAATGCTTTTCCGGGCTTTTTCTACTGTCTTTTCTTCGTCAAGATGAGTTTTAGAAAAGAATTTATCGGCAAAACAGATTATTTGCTCTTCCAGAGTGACGGGCACCATCTCACGATGGGGAACAGGAAGCTGGCGTTCTATGATTTCTTCCAGTGTCAGTCCGGCTCCGGTGTGACGTTCGCAAACCAGTGCATGGCGTTCAAAACCTTCTTTTCGCAAAAGGTCTGCACCCAGATAACCGTGTGCGATGTAGGGATGCTCTCCAAAACATTGGATGGTGGGAGCATCGGTCATAAAGATTCCTATATCGTGCAGAAGCGCGGCTTCTCTGACAAAGCTGCGGTTGATAGGTAAATTAGGATGTGCATCTACAATCTTCAAAGCTTTTTGGGCTACAGAAAGGCTATGTATTAGTAGAATGTGTCGTTGTTCCGTATCCTGCGGATAAAATTTGTCGATGATTTCTATTGGATTCATACTTTTTCACTAGTTATTACTTGTTCCCTTACTGATAAATGATATTTTTGTGCAATATTACAAAAATTTACTGATATGCAAGCCAGAAGTTCCCTCATTCTTTTCTCTCTGTTCATAATACTTTGCTCTACATACACCAGTGCGAAAGTAATTACGGGTGCCGAGCGTATGGATCAATACCTGCCGTTAATCAAAGGAAAGCGGGTAGGAATGGTAGTCAACCACACTTCTATCGTCGGCACAGAGCCAATTCATCTGCTGGATACTTTATTAAAACAAAAGATTCATGTAGTGAAAGTTTTTGCACCGGAACACGGTTTCCGCGGCAACGCGGATGCCGGTGAAACAGTAAAAGACGGAAAAGACAGCCGTACGGGAGTAACCATCGTCTCGCTCTACGGAGATAATAAAAAGCCGACTGCCGCCCAACTGAAAGATATCGATGTCATCTTGTTCGACATTCAGGATGTGGGCGCACGTTTCTATACATATATCAGTACGATGTATTATGTAATGGAAGCCTGTGCGGAAAACAAGAAAGAGATGATTATACTGGACCGCCCCAATCCATGTGATTACGTAGAAGGCCCTGTATTAAAAGCCGGATATAAAAGTTTTGTCGGAATGCTGCCTTTGCCGGTTCTTCACGGTTGTACTATCGGAGAACTGGCGCAGATGATCAATGGAGAAGGATGGATGACTACTCAGGCAAAGACTTGTCCGCTGACTGTGATTCCCGTAAAAGGGTGGAAACACGGACAGCCCTATGTACTTCCCGTGAAACCGTCTCCCAACTTGCCCAATGCGCAGTCCATCCGCCTTTATGCCTCACTTTGCCCTTTTGAGGCAACACGTGTCAGTGTGGGACGCGGAACGACCTTTCCTTTTCAGGTGTTAGGCGCACCTAACAAAAAGTATGGCGATTTTGCCTTCACTCCGCGCTCCTTGCCGGGATTCGACAAAAATCCGATGCACAAAGGAGTCACTTGTTATGGTGAAGATTTACGGAATGTAACAGACGTAAACGGTTTCACGCTCCGTTACTTTCTGCGTTTCTACCGTTTATCCGGCGAAGGCGCAGCATTCTTCTCCCGCCCCCGATGGTTTGACTTACTGATGGGAACGGATTCAGTACGCAAAGCGATCCTTAAAGGAGAATCGGAAGAGGAAATCCGTAACAGTTGGCAAAAGGAGTTGCAGACCTACCGTGATATGAGACAGAAATATCTACTTTACTAAGGAACGGTTCCTCCACTTCTCAGCATTCCGTTCGAACTCTTCGGCTTTCTTTCCACTCAACCTTGCAGGCATTTCAAGTATCTCCGGAATGTCTTTTGCATTGTCAATGATTTGAGTGCCGGAAGCGTTCTTCACAATACGGACATCATCATACAGTGAGTCATTCTCCAGATAAGCTTGCATCCGGAGCGTGTCTCCCGTCACGTCGATATGCTGGTAGAAACGGCGGTTCGTCCCGAAACGATCATACTTATCATTGAAAGATAAACGATAACTCTTCGGGGAAGCGTGGCTTACCAGATACAACGGGGTGGTCATTTCGCCCTCATCGTTCTTATTAGTCATACGGGCATAGTTATGCTCATGTCCCTGAAGCACCAAGTCTACTCCATATTCACGGAACAGTCCGTCGAACATCCAGCGCACGGCAAGGTTGTTCGTCTTACCTTTTATAGAATATACCGGATGATGGAGCATGACGATCTTCCATTTCTTTTTCGAAGCCTTCAGCGTTTTCTCCAGCCATTCCCGTTGAGAGAAGAGGAACCAAGGATCACGGTTACTATCCAGCGTGATGATAGTGGCATCGTTGTAATCAATAGAATATACATTATTATTTTTATACCTCGATTCGAGCAGATAAGAAAAGACATAAGCAAATCGTTTCTCCAAAACACGTACCAGTCCTTTTACATATTCATGATTTCCCGGAGAAACCAATATCGGTTTGGTGGGAGCTATGGAATCCACGCTCTGATAGGCTTCATCCCAGTAACAGTTCATCGGACGCTCTGCAAAGTCACCGGCAAACATATAGAAGTCCGCCTGCGGATAGCGATGGCGCACATTTTCCATAAAGCCACGTGTCTTTCCACGCAAAGTATCCTGCACGTCACCTATAAATACAAAGGAGAAATGATCAGTCGAATCGGGTTGCATCGTGAACGAATACCAATCGGATGAGCGATCGTCATTCCATACCCGATAAGAGTAGGAATCGCCATAAGAGAGTTCTTTAAACTTTGCCCAGTTGGCATAACCGAACCCGCCCAGCGTACGGAGAAATTTGGAAGAGCCGTCAACGAGAAGAGTATCTCCGGAACCGATCTTTGTATATTCCAGCTTTGCCTGCTTGGAAACGCCTCCGCACACCCAGCTCACATTACGGGATAGTTCGCCGTCATTTCCGAATGTCAGAAATACCCGTTGCGGGTCTTCCGTCAGCACATAGCGTATTTCAGGGATATTGTGGAACCAGACTTTCCAGCGTATCTTACAAATGACACCACCGGCAATCAATATCAGGAGAACGATGCCCCAAGCTATTTTCTTCTTCGTAATCTTCATTTTTCCGATTTTAAAAACTGGTAGCAAAGATAAATATAGTGTCCCGAAAATCGGAAATTATGTCCTTTTTTAACCTTTAACAAAGTAGCAGATATAGAAGAATAGTACCATATATAACAAATTTGCAATATCTTTGCAATATATCACTTAATCTACAGACAAAAATGAATATCGAAGATTTCAGAGAATACTGTATGTCGTTTAAAGGAGTGCACGAAAAAATGCCATTTCCAAACGTGACTGACAAGTACAGTCGTGACGTTTTATGCTTTTATGTCGCGGACAAGTGGTTCTGTTTTGTCAATATCGAACTATTTGACTTCTGCTGCATCAAATGCGATCCGGATGAATCCGGAGAATTGCAGACCAGCTACATAGGAATAAAACCCGGCTGGCACATGAATAAGAAATATTGGATTAGTGTCTATTTCAATCAGGATGTTCCAGACGGGAAAATTAAAGAACTCGTCAGCAAGTCCTATGATATTGTTGTCAGAAGTCTGACGAAAAAAGAACGGGAGATGCTATAACTTCATGCCTTCCAATACATGACCGAAATCTTCTGATGCATGACCGAAATCTGATCAAAGAGAAACAATCTTTTTCTACTGTAACCGCACCAAAAGTTTATTTCAAAACGGATACGGAAATGAATAAATCGCTTGAATCACCTCTACATGAGAATTTAAATATCTAAAATTGCTGTCATCTGTCACCAAAAGCTAAATAACACACTGATTATAAACCAATAAAGAGGTGACAGCAGAGCGTGACAGCATTGTGACAGCACATTTTGTTGTCACAATGCCGTCACACTTTGCTGTCATATCCTGCTACTATCATATATTGCTCCTTGGAATGATAAATCAAAGAATACCTTAGTTAAGTTGGTTTCCATGCGATGAAACTATAGTTCCAAAGCATTGAAACCAATAGTTTCAAGCCGCAGAAACTTTAGTGCCAAGCTGAAGAAACTAAAGTTTCAAGCCTTGGAAACTCCAGTTTCAAGACGATGAAACTAAAGTTTCATCAAGCAAAAAACAATAGTTCTACAGTAGGAAACTATCAGCAGTAAGGTAGCTTCAATCCCTTGTTTTTCTCTTTTTCCACAACTGCCAGCTATTAATAATATTTTGCCACATATTATACATACAGCATAATATAACTCTGATTATCAAAGCAAAAGCCC
>OGIO01002382.1_pt1 | contig 11401 bp, 10 predicted proteins | sample 1571841 | NCBI WGS metagenome assembly OGIO01 (sample SAMEA2582111, study PRJEB24529) | metagenome | biome: Human gut stool | place: China | collected 2011
TCACAACAAATGGTTGATTTTTGATGAGAAATAGCGTATAAAATTTTAAGGATATCTGTGCTTCCTATGCACCCGTTATGGAGTCATTTTCCATCGATGAAGTTTTCCTCGATATGAGCGGCACGCACCTGGTCTATCCGGACCCGGTGGCACTGGCACATGAGATCAAAGATAAGATCCGCGATGAGCTCGGATTTACCGTTAACATAGGAATTGGAACAAATAAGCTTCTGGCAAAGATGGCATCGGATTTTGAAAAGCCGGATAAAGTCCATACCCTGTTTCCTTCCGAAATTCCGGCAAAAATGTGGCCACTCCCGGTGCGGGATCTTTTGTTTCTGGGGAAAGCTTCCGAGCAGAAGCTTGTGCAGTCTGGGATCAGAACGATCGGGGAGCTGGCGCATTATCCGGAGGATGGACTGAAACGCCTGCTGGGGGAGAAGGCCGGGCATCAGATGCATCAGTATGCAAATGGCGCCGACGATTCCCCGGTCCGGGCAGAACGGGAAGAAGCCAAAGGCTACAGTGCGGAAACGACGACAGAGGAAGACCTTGTGACCTACGAACAGGCCTTTGCGATATTGCTGGCCCAGTGCGACGTGGTTTCTGCCAGAATGCGTCGTGATGGGAAAAAGTGCAGCTGTGTAGGTGTTACTTACCGGACGCTGGACTTTAAGACAAGATCGCATCAGAAAAAGCTTGCAAATTCTACCGATGTGACGGAAGAAATCTTTGCGCAGGTAAAGACCTTGCTGTATGAATGCTGGAAATGCCAGCCCCTGCGCCTGATCGGCCTTTCCTTAACGGATCTGACGTCAGACGATTTCTGGCAGATGTCGATGTTTGAGGACGACAGAAAGCATGAGAAGCAGAAAATGGTCGACGGGGCGGTCGATGATATCCGCAAGCGCTTTGGCAATGGCATGATCGTACGCGGCAGCACAATGAATACAGCCGCCCAGGTTGCCCGCAAGGCACGAGCGCAGATGGATCATAAGAAATAACCGTTGCTGTTTGCAGATTTGAAATGTGAAGTATACAGGAGACAAATATGGAGTACTTATTTGCGCCGATGGAGGGCATTACCGGCTATGTGTTCCGGAATGCCCATCACCGGCACTTTCATGGAATAAAGGAGTATTACACGCCATTTATTTCCCCAAACCAGACACGGAAGCTGACTCCGCGGGAATTGCAGGATGTGCTTCCGGAGCACAATGAGGGGATTCCGGTCATTCCCCAGATCCTGACCAACAAGGCAGATGATTTTTTGTGGGCTGCAGAGCGGCTGAAGGAGCTTGGATACCGGGAGGCCAATCTGAATCTGGGGTGCCCGTCTGGTACGGTGGTGGCAAAAAAACGCGGATCGGGCTTTCTGGAATATCCGGTTGCGCTTGATGAATTTTTGTACCGGGTTTCAGATGGCATCGAAAGGCTGGATATGGAATGGTCCATAAAAACGCGGATCGGAAAATCGGATCCGGAAGAATTTGAAGAGCTGCTTTCTATTTATAACCGCTATTCCTTAAAAAACCTGATCATCCACCCAAGGGTCCAGACGGATTACTATAAAAATCATCCGCATATGGAAGCGTTTGCCCTTGCGGAACAGGAAAGTAAAAATCCGGTTATTTACAATGGGGATCTGTTTTGCGGTGATGATATAAAAAGGTTTGCGGATGCTTATCCGAAGGTGTCTGCCGTGATGCTGGGGCGCGGGCTTTTAACCAATCCGGCACTGGCTGAGGATGCAGCCCGGCTTTCTGAAACGGATAAAGGGACACTTCTTACGGCAGCCCGGATCCGGGCGTTCCATGAGGATGTGCTGGAGGGATACCGGAAAGTCATTCCCGGAGACAAGAATGTACTATTTAAAATGAAGGAGCTCTGGACCTATCTGGGCGAAGCGTTTGAGGACAGCGCAAAGCCTATGAAAAAGATCCGCAAGGCCCAGCGGATGGAGGAATACCGTGCAGCTGTGGAAGCTCTTTTGCTGGAGAAGCCGGTCTGCAGTGTGCCAAGATTTCCGGGTTGGAATCGCTAGGCTGGGAAATGGGTGGTTTGTAAAACCGCATATGGAAGCCGGAGACAGGCTGAAAGCAGGAAGGAAAGACAGCGGGTATGCATGCGCGTTCAGGGAGCAAATGAGGAAGCGGGGGAAAGAATTATGGCAGTGAATGTAGTTGCGGTGGACAATGCACCGGATCTGCTGGAGAAGATCACATACATTTTCCAGAATATGGAGGGAGTCAATCTGCTCGGGACCTTTGAGGAAGCAGTGGCGGTTGTGGAATTTGTAAAGGAAAATCCGGTAGATATGGTGTTTACGGATATTGTAATGCCAGATATCAGTGGCATCAGCCTGGCCTCGGAGCTTCATAAGCTCGAGTCAGCTCCGGCAGTGGTCCTGATGTCCAGTATCCCGGGCTTTTCACTGGAGGCGTGGAAAATCCAGGCGTATGGTTTTATCGAAAAGCCCTATACGAAACACGATATCGTAAAAATGGTAGAACGCTACCGTATAGAAAAAAATATGGAAAAACAAAATGAAAGTTGACGTGGCTTTTGGGCGGAATTATAATGAGAAAAGCAAAAAAACCAGAATGAAAAAAGCGAAAAATCAGGAGGAGTAATTATGAAAGATATTTCAATTTCCGATGCGGTTCTTTATGTAGGTGCAGATGATAAAACACTGGATATTTTCGAGAGCCAGTACCCAATCCCGAATGGGGTCAGCTATAACTCTTATGTGATCATGGATGAGAAGATAACGGTAATGGATACCGTAGATAAGCGGGCAACCGATGAGTGGTTTGCAAATCTGGCCAGAGTGCTTGGAGACAAAAAACCAGCTTATCTGGTCGTATCCCATATGGAGCCGGATCATGCTGCAAACATCAAGAATTTTGCAGACCGTTACCCGGAGGCAAAGCTCGTAGGAAATGCAAAAACCTTTGCGATGATGGACCAGTTCTTTGAGATGGACCTGACAGACCGCAAGGTTGTTGTAAAAGAAGGTGAGACCTTAAGTCTTGGCGCACACACCCTGCAGTTCTTTATGGCACCGATGGTCCACTGGCCAGAGGTTATGGTAGCTTATGAGCAGAGCGAGAAGATCCTGTTTTCTGCAGATGGCTTTGGCAAGTTTGGTGCACTGGATGCAGAAGAGGAGTGGGATGAAGAGGCAGCCCGCTACTTCCTTAACATTGTAGGAAAATACGGCGTGCAGGTACAGGGCCTGTTAAAGAAGGCCTCTGGTCTGGACATCCAGATGATCTGCCCGCTGCACGGCCCGGTCTTGAAAGAAAACCTGGGCCACTATATCGGAAAATACCAGACCTGGAGCACCTACAAGCCTGAGAAGCATGGTGTAATGGTCGCATATGCCTCCATTCATGGCAATACCGCACAGGCAGCAGAGGAGATGGCAGAAATGCTCCGGGCAAATGGGGAAGAGGCAGAGATCTTCGACCTGGCCCGCACCGACGTTTCTCTGGCAGTGCGCAAGGCATTTTACTATGACCGTCTGGTGCTGGCAGCAGCAACCTACGACGGCGGCGTATTCCCGTGCATGGAAGAGTTTTTACTGCACTTAAAATCCAAAAACTTCCAGAAGCGTACCGTTGGACTCATTGAGAACGGTTCCTGGGCACCGCTCGCAGCAAAGATCATGCGCGGCATCTTAGAGCCGATGAAGGATGTCCATGTCCTGGAGCAGGTGGTAACCATCAAATCCGCAGTGCATGAAGACACCAGAGAAGCCATGAAAGCGATGGCAGATGCGCTGAAGTAAACAATTTAAACATTATTATTAAAGTATTAGGACCGTGGAAGTTGCCTTCGGCAACTTCCACGGTCCATTATTTTATGATCAATTGTTATATTTGCTTGACATTCACACAATATGTGGTAATATAAACATATGAATAGTTGTTCATGTGAATGTAGAAACGGAGGAATGCTATGACTGAGGCGGAAAAAATCCAGATCGAGCAGGAAGTGGAAGAGGGCTCCTGCGAATTCATGCATGTTCATGAGGAAATCGTGAAAAAAGTGGAAGGCGTCATGCCGGACGAGCAGCAGCTTTTAGACCTGTCAGAGTTTTTTAAGGTGTTTGGGGATTCTACCAGGATCAAAATCCTGTACGTCCTCAGCCAGTCGGAAATGTGTGTCTGTGACATTGCAACACTGCTGCAGATGGGGCAGTCGGCGATTTCCCACCAGCTCAGGGTATTAAAGCAGATGCGTCTGGTATCATTCCGGCGCGACGGAAAAACCGTATTTTATAAGCTGGCCGATGCCCATATCCAGGCAATCCTGGCTCAGGGCATGGAGCATATCAGCGAGTAGGACGCAGTGGAACATGAAAATAATAAAAATACAAAAAGAAAATGATAGAAAAGGAGATCATATCATGAAGAAGATCATCAAATTAGAGGGTTTATGCTGTGCAAACTGTGCTGCAAAGATTGAGGAGGGCGTGAAAAAATTAGATGGCGTGAACAGCGCCAGCTTAAGCTTTATGACCCAGCGTCTCATTATGGAAGTAGAGGACGGCAGAGAAGACGAGCTGGTTGAGGCAGCAAGAGCCGTGGCTGCAAAGATTGAACCGGAGGCTGAATTTAAAGTGCTTCGTTAGTCTGGCTATTCTAATCTCGCACGGAAAGGAAAATCTATGACAAAAAAACAGAAAAAAATGGTGATCCGCCTTGCGGTCAGTGCCGTTTTCTTTGTGATTGCCATGAGTTTGGAAAAAAAGGTTTCCTGGGCCTGGATCCCATTTGTATTATCGTATCTTGCAGCTGCTTTCGGTATTACAAAAAGCGCCTGCCGGAACTTAAAAAACGGGCAAGTGTTCGATGAAAATTTTCTGATGACCATTGCTACGTTTGGCGCTTTTGCAATCGGCTCCCTGGAAGAGGCGGTTGCGGTCATGCTGTTTTATCAGGTTGGTGAGCTTTTCAACGACTATGCGGTGAATAAATCCAGAAAGTCTATTACCGACCTGATGGATATCAACCCGGAATATGCCAATCTGTTAAGAGATGGCGCAGAAGAGCAGGTCGATCCTTACGAGGTGGAGATTGGTGATACCATCATCATCCGGCCGGGAGAGAAGGTCCCGTTAGACGGTATTGTGCTGGAGGGAAGCTCCACACTGGATACCAAGGCGCTGACCGGGGAATCGATGCCGGAAGAGGTAAATGCCGGACAGAATATCGTGAGCGGTTCGATCAACTTAACCGGTGTCTTAAAGGTACAGACCACAAAGCTCTTTGACGATTCAACCGTAGCAAAGATCCTGGAGCTGGTGGAAAACGCAAGCTCCAGAAAGGCAAAGGCAGAGGCCTTTATCACCCGCTTTGCCCGTGTATACACACCGGCAGTTGTGATCTTAGCTGCACTTCTGGCGGTGCTTCCTCCGCTTGCTTTGGGTGGGGCATGGAGTACCTGGGTTTACCGTGCGTGCAGCTTTCTGGTTGTTTCCTGCCCGTGCGCACTGGTTATTTCTGTTCCGCTGAGCTTTTTTGGCGGTCTTGGGGCAGCATCCAGACAGGGCATTCTTATGAAAGGAAGCAACTATCTGGAAGCCATGGGCAGTCTGGATACGGCAGTGTTTGATAAAACAGGTACCCTGACAACCGGTAAATTTGAAGTGACTGATGTTGCACCGGTGCATGGCAGCAGGGAAGAACTTCTGGAGCTGGCTGCACTTGGGGAGTACAATTCCAACCACCCGATCGCGCTGTCGGTTAAGAAGGCTTATGGAAAAGAGGCAGATACCAGCCGGATCGGTGAAGTGGAAGAAATCTCCGGCCATGGTATCCATGCGCAGATCCTGAAAGATGGGGTCTGGAAGAATCTGTACATTGGAAACCAGAAGCTGATGGACAGCCAGAAGGTGAAGGTGGATACTCCTGCAGCAGTCCTTGGGACCACCCTGTATCTTGCAGAGGAGGACACCTATTTAGGCTGTATCGTGATCTCTGACAGTGTCCGCCCGGATGTTCCGGCTATGCTGGCAGGGTTAAAGAAGCAGGGCGTAAATAAGCTGGTCATGCTGACCGGAGACAAAGAAGAGGTTGGCAAAAAGGTGGCAGAATCCATTGGGATTACCCATGTATTTGGAAACCTTCTCCCGGGCGATAAGGTTGCAAAGGTGGAGCAGCTTCTGAAAGAAAAGCCGGAAGGAAAGACGCTGGCCTTTGTCGGGGACGGCATCAACGATGCGCCGGTTTTAGCCCGTGCAGATGTTGGCATTGCTATGGGCGGAATCGGATCCGATGCGGCAGTGGAGGCAGCCGATGTAGTCATCATGGATGATGAGCCGTCCAAGATCGTAGATGCGATCTGCATTGCCCGAAAAACCGTAGGGATCGTGAAACAGAATATCATCTTTGCAATCGCGGTAAAAATCCTGGTGCTGGTCCTGGTTGCCCTTGGTTATGTAGGCATGTGGGCAGCAGTATTTGGCGATGTTGGTGTTTCGGTGCTTGCGATCCTGAATGCGATCCGGGCTTTGAGCTACAAAAAATAATGCAAGTTCTGGCACACCTTAGACCGTAGGGCATTACAGGAATGTGCAATGGCTGCAATAATAAAAAGTTATGCCAGATAAGAATATTTGGCATAGGAAACAGAAATAGTCTCATGTTGACAAAAAAGAGGGAAGCTGTTATCATCAGTAACATGAAAATCCCTTTGTTGTTGGTGCAATGGGACGTAACGGAACGAGGGCGTTTCAGAAAAGCCGTGAATGCGGCTTTCTTGGTGCCCTCGTTTCTTTGATTTCATATGATCATGTCGGAGTCAAAAGGTCAAAAATCCTCATGCGAGCAAGCTTGCACCGGATTTCCGGCCTTTTGTTCCTGGTATCATCATATCATGGAAGGGAGATTGGCATGAGCAGATATACAAAAAAAGATATTATCCGCATGGCGGAGGAGGAAGATGTGGAGTTCATCCGCCTTCAGTTTACAGATATTTTTGGAATGCTGAAAAATGTAGCGATCACGGTAAGCCAGCTGGAAAAGGCATTAAACAACCGCTGCATGTTTGATGGTTCTGCCATAGAAGGATTTGTCCGGATCGAGGAATCCGATATGTACCTGTACCCGGATCTGGATACCTTTGCGATTTTTCCGTGGAGACCGCAGCAGGGTAAGGTTGCCCGCCTGATGTGCGATGTATACCGCCCGAATGGCGAGCCGTTTGAGGGGGACCCGCGTTATGTGTTAAAGAAGGTATTAAAAGAGGCCGCTGATATGGGCTATGAGTTCCACGTGGGGCCGGAGTGTGAGTTCTTCTTATTCCATACCGATGAGGAAGGAAGACCGACCACCAATACCCACGAAAATGCCAGCTACTTTGATGTAGGTCCGATCGATCTGGCTGAAAATGTGCGCCGGGACATTGTCCTGAATCTGGAGGATATGGATATTGAGGTGGAGGCTTCTCACCATGAGATTTCTCCGGCCCAGCATGAGATCGATCTGGAATATACCGAAGGCCTGATGGCGGCTGACAATATCATGACCTTTAAAATGGCAGTCAAGACCATTGCAAAGCGTCATGGACTCCATGCAACCTTTATGCCGAAGCCAAAGGCTGGCGTAAATGGTTCCGGCATGCACATCAATATGTCTTTGGGCGATGTACACGGCAACAACATGTTTGTGGATGAGAGTGACAGCCTTGGCCTGAGCAAGGTGGCATACCAGTTTATGGCTGGAATTCTGGCTCACATTAAGGAAATCACGCTTCTGACGAATCCGCTTGTTAATTCTTATAAGCGTCTGGTCCCGGGCTATGATGCACCGGTCTGCATTGCCTGGTCTTCCCTGGCAAACCGCAGTGCCCTGATCCGCATCCCGAGCTCCAAGGGTGACAGCACCCGCATTGAGCTGCGCTGCCCGGATTCTGCCGTGAACCCGTATCTGGCACTTGCAGCCTGCCTTGCAGCTGGCCTGGATGGCATCAAAAAAGAGATGACCCCGCCGCCGAGTGTGGACCGAAACGTGTTTGCCCTGACAGACGAGGAAATCCGCAGCCTTGGTATCGAGCAGCTGCCGCAGACGCTCGGAGAAGCCATCGATGCCTTTGCCGGCAGTAATTTTGCAAAAGAGCTGCTTGGAAACCACATTTATACCAAATATCTTGAAGCAAAGAATTCAGAGTGGAAGAAATTCCGTGCAGAGGTAACGGACTGGGAGGTTCAGGAATATTTGTATAAGTTCTGATCCGGCCATGTCTGGTTATGGAAACAGCTTTCAGAATCACCGGATAACAAAACCTGGAGGTGAGTAGTTTGGCGAATATCATTGTGGCATTTTCCAAGCCGGAAGACGCAAAAAGCATAAAAAACATACTGCTGAGAAACGGCTTTCCAGTGATCGCTGTATGCACCTCCGGAGCGCAGGTACTGTCTCAGCTGGATGATCTAAACAGCGGGATCATTGTGTGCGGTTACCGTCTGACGGATATGCTGTATTCGGAGCTTCATGACTGCATGAGCCTGGAATTCAGTATGCTGATGATCTCATCCCCAAGCAAATGGTCGGCCGGTACCCCGGAGCAAGTGGTCTGCCTGCCGATGCCCTTAAAGGTGCATGATCTGGTCGGAACACTGGAGATGATCGTCCAGGCGCAGGAGAGACGCAGAAAGAAGCTGCGCCAGCAGCCGAAGCAGAGAGATGAGAAGGAGCGGGCCATCATCAACCAGGCGAAGGCCCTTCTTATGGAGCGCAACAACATGACAGAGGAAGAGGCACACCGCTACATACAAAAGTGCAGCATGGACAGCGGGACCAATATGCTGGAGACGGCCCAGATGGTCATCAGTCTGATGTAAGGAGAAGGTGGCAGATCCTGCAAACGTTTTGCGGATGCTGGCTGTGTCAGACAGATGATTTACAGAAATAAAAAAATACAGTTGGAGGAGTTTATGAAATTTACAAAAATGCAGGGAATCGGAAACGATTACGTCTATGTGAACTGTTTTGAGGAGACCGTGGAGGATCCGGCGCGCGTGGCAAAGCTGGTGAGTGAACGTCATTTTGGCATTGGTTCCGATGGCCTGATCCTCATCTGCCCGTCTGAGGTGGCAGATTGCCGCATGCGGATGTTCAACGAGGATGGCAGTGAGGGCAGTATGTGCGGAAACGGCATCCGCTGCGTCGGAAAATATGCGTATGATCATGGAATTGTAGACAAGCCGCAGATCTCCGTGGAAACCCTTGGCGGCATCAAATATCTGGATATGCAGGTGGAAAACGGAAAAGTCAAAACCGTAAAAGTAGATATGGGGGTTCCCAAACTGACCAGTGAGCTGCCGGAGAAAATCCAGATCGAAGGAAGAATCCTGGAATTTACCGGAATCGATGTGGGAAATCCGCATGCCGTTTATTATGTCGACGATGTGGACTGCCTGGATTTAGAGAAGATCGGACCGGCTTATGAGATGCATGAGCGCTTCCCGGACCGGGTGAACAGTGAGTTTATCCGTGTGATCGACCGGACCCATCTGCAGATGCGTGTCTGGGAGCGGGGTAGCGGGGAAACCTGGGCCTGCGGAACCGGAGCGACGGCCAGTGCCGTTGCGAGCATGATGCTGGGACTGGTAGAGGATACCGTGGAGGTCCAGCTGATCGGCGGAAACTTAGAGATCACCTGGGACCGCGAGAGCGGACATGTGTTTATGACCGGACCGGCGGTGGAGGTATTCTCCGGCGAGATTGATCTGGGGCAGTATGAAAAGTAAACAAAGACCTGCCAAAGCACCGGCAAAATCCCGTTGCCGGGCACATGCGCACGGAAGCATGACGAAATCCACCCTTGACACAGATTTCCAATTATGCTAAATTAAAAGGCATGGAAATGTTACCGTTCGTTTCTATGAATAGTAACGGAAAATGCAATGAAGGGAAAAAGTATGCGTGACGGACTTTTCAGAGAGCTGCCGGAAGGTGCAAGACAGTAAGAATGTGCGCAGAAACTGGTCTCGGAGCAGCCCGCCGAACCCTTTTCGTTTCGTAATGGTTTCGTATTCATACCGTTGCGTTTCTAGTGGAAAGTAGGCCGGGACGGACATCCGCCGTTATCGGATCAAAAGCGCATGCGAAAGCATGAAGCAGAGTGGTACCGCGTAAGGATCAAAAGCGAAAGAATATCCTGCGTCTCTGACACTAAGTCCAGAGGCGCATTTTTTATTGCTTTCATTCCTTAAAAAGCAATCAGGAGGAAGAATCATGGCAAGTTACAACCATAGCGCTATTGAGAAAAAGTGGCGTGAAAACTGGGAGAAAAACCCGATCAATGTCAATGACGGCAAAAAGCCGAAATATTACTGCCTGGATATGTTCCCGTATCCGTCCGGCAGCGGACTTCATGTAGGTCACTGGAGAGGCTACGTTATCTCCGACGTATGGAGCCGTTACCAGATGTTAAAGGGCCATTATGTCATCCATCCGATGGGCTGGGACGCATTTGGTCTTCCGGCAGAGAACTATGCGATCAAGATGGGCGTTCATCCGGCAAAATCTACCGCTGAGAACATCAAGAACATCAAACGCCAGATCAACGAGATCGCAGCAATTTACGACTGGGATATGGAAGTAAATACTACCGATCCGGAGTTCTACAAATGGACCCAGTGGATCTTTGTACAGATGTTCAAGAAAGGCCTTGCTTACGAGAAAGAGTTCCCGATCAACTGGTGCCCATCCTGTAAGACCGGTCTGGCAAACGAGGAAGTAGTAAACGGTTGCTGCGAGCGCTGTGGTTCCCCGGTTACCAAGAAGAACCTGCGTCAGTGGATGTTAAAGATTACCGCTTATGCGGACCGTCTCTTAAACGATCTGGACAAGCTTGACTGGCCGGAGAAGGTGAAAAAGATGCAGAGCGAGTGGATCGGCAAATCCTACGGTGCTGAGGTTGATTTCCAGGTTGAGGGAAGAGATGAGAAGATCACTGTTTACACCACCCGCCCGGATACCCTGCACGGAGCTACTTTCATGGTACTGGCTCCGGAGCATGCTATGGCAAAGAGCCTGGCTACCGACGAGACCAGAGAGACTGTTGAGAAATACATCTTCGATTCTTCCATGCGTTCCAACGTAGACCGTATGCAGGACAAAGAGAAGACCGGCGTATTCACCGGAAGCTATGCGATCAACCCGTTAAACGGTGCAAAGGTTCCGATCTGGCTGTCCGACTATGTACTGGCAGATTACGGTACCGGCGCGATCATGTGCGTACCAGCTCACGATGACCGTGACTTCGAGTTCGCTAAGAAGTTTAACATCCCGATCATCCAGGTTATCGCAAAAGACGGCAAAGAGATTGAGAACATGACCGAGGCTTATACCGAGGCATCCGGCACCATGATCAACTCCGGCGACTG
>OGIO01002383.1_pt1 | contig 11400 bp, 10 predicted proteins | sample 1571841 | NCBI WGS metagenome assembly OGIO01 (sample SAMEA2582111, study PRJEB24529) | metagenome | biome: Human gut stool | place: China | collected 2011
AGTCTTCTGGATGGAAAGCTCTATTAGCTAATTTATATGGTTCTGATACATGCATGACCTTTTCTACAGCTGGATCAACTTCAATCGATTCTGGATCTACTTTTGTTGTATCTCCAATGAGTCCCATTATTGTTTGATTTTCTCCTTTTGAAACATGAACTTGTAGTCCTTTTTCTTCAATAGTTTTTTCAATTCTTGTCACATCTTCAGTTATAGCTTCTTGTTTTAATACAATAATCATTTTCTTTTTCCTCCTTTATAAACAAAAAAACTCATCCTATAAAGGACGAGCTCTATTCCCGTGGTACCACCTTTTTTCACCTAAAGGTCACCCTTTAAGCCTCATCAAGTACAATCATACTCTCATCATGTAACGGTGATCACCGGAGATGCCTACTCAATTCAACATTCTACTCATAGCTGTATTCACAAATGACGCCAAATCTTTTTCCACCAACCAAAGACTCTCTATATTTTAATCATTTGTTACTATGTCTACTCACTGTATTTATGCTTATTCTACTTGACATTGTTTCCTGTGTCAATCATTATTTAACTTCTTAACCACCTCTAATAATTCTTCATCACTATAAACAACAAAATCAATAAAAGAAGTATCCTTTTCTTGTTTTTGATGATTATACCAAATCGTCTTTACTCCTGCTTGATAAGCTCCCATCATATCTATTTCATAACCATCTCCTACATAGTAACTATCATTTCCTTGAATTAATTCAAAGATTTCTTTTTGTGGTTTTTGATAACCTACTTTTTCTGAAATTATAATAGGAAAATCAATGATTGGAAATAATGAATTAATTTTATTCATTTGTGTTTTTTCTTTTCCATTAGTAATAATACCATAAGAAATATTCTTTTCTTTTAGGTAGTTAAAAAGTTCTTTCATTGTAGAAGATAATGTTAAATGTGCTTGTTGATCTTCATAGACTTTTTGAAAATCAAGTGCTTGTTGATTTGTAATGAATTGATGAAAATCTTTAAAAGCATTCTTTAAACGATAAATAGATAATTCGTCTTTTGTGATTAATTTATTTAAATATTTTGGGTAAATTTCATTACTATAGATTCTACTTTGTTTCCATAAAGCATATATATCAAGATCTTCATGAAATACTTTTTGATAAGCTTTATAAAAAGGATCATATAAACGATAAAGTGTATCGTCTAAATCAAAATAAATAACCATAACTCCTCCTAAAAGAAAAAACAGGTCACCCTGTTTCTTCTTGGTTGGTTCTCTTTTTATATTATGACAAGTGGAAAGTAAGTTTATATGAAGTAGCCAACCTCTACTATTTTCCTCACATTCATTTTACCTCTTTTGATTTAAAAAGTCTACTTTTTATCAATATTTTTTATTATGGTCGAATAATTTCAACAAACTTAAAAGTATCATTTTCAAATGTAAAATGTAATATACAACAATTAGTAAAGCCTCCACTTTTTAATATTTCTTCAGGATCAATAACAGTGGATAGAAAACACATACAAGCACCAGCATGTGAAAGAGCAAGAACTGTTTGATGATCTTCTTTATCCATCACATCTGTAAGTGTTTCTTTTAATCTTTTTTGTACATCTTCTTTTCTTTCTCCACCATAATGTGGAAATAAATCATCATAACCAAAATCATCAAAATTAGGGTTTAAATCTTCACTTTCTCCTTCAAATAAACCAAAATTTCTTTCTTTTAATCCCTTTAATCTTTTATAATAGTGGTCTCCAATAATAAGTTCAATCGTATCGCAACATCTTTCTGATGTACTACTATAATAATGGTCAAAAGAAATATCTTTTAAGTATTCTTTAGCTTTTAAAGCTTGTTGTTTTCCTAATTCAGTTAATGGTGAATCACACCATCCTTGAATTCTTCTTCTAACATTAAATAATGTTTGTCCATGTCTCATTAAATATAAATCTTTTTTCATATTCATACTCCTTATCCAAAAATTTCTTTAATAACTTCTAACAAGTCCTTTTGTTCCTCATTCATTGGTATACAAGTATTAATTTCTTGATAATATTTTTCCAACAAATCATTATTTCCTATTTGTTGTAAAGTTGTCATTATTTTGTAATAAAGCATAAAGCGATATTGTGGATAATTCTTACAAAGCTCTTTTATTTCTTCATCTAAATTTTCTTGAGTATATTTTGTAAGTGTACTTAAAACATCCATTTGAATTTCTACATATCTTAAAGAAAGTGCATATTCATTTTGAAGTTCTTTTAAAAGTTGATAGATTTTTTTTAGAAAAGAAGCTTGATGTTCAACATAATCAATTTCTTGGAAAACACGTGTAAAAAATTGTTCCAAATCAATACCATAAGGACTAAAAATATTTTGTAAATCTTGATTTTTTTCATGTTTCATTTTAATAAGACGTTTCATGATACTTTCTGTTTTTTCAAGCAAATCTAAATAATCATGATCTTTTTGAATAAGTTCTAATAAATCATTCGCTATATAGTTTTTATCAGCTACTTGATGAATATCTTCAAAATGTTCAATTACTTTAACAATATAATAAACAAGGGCATCATCATCAAATACTTCATTTTTTTCGCCTAACTGATCTAATTGTTGATCGTATTTTTCATCAAAATGTGCAATTGTTTCATCTGTATTAAAACATTGATGATAAAAATCAAGAACTTCTTTATATCGAATATCAATATTGTTATTATTTAGTTCTTTTTCTATCATATGATAAGTTAAATTTTGAAAAAGTTTTTGTTTTTCATTTAAATAAGTTTGATTATCTTTATATTCATTTTTTAATGTATGTATTGTTGTCTTCATAAAAAACCTCCACCGTTATTTTATCATATAAAGCAAAAATAAAAAGAAGATATTTCTATCTTCTTCATCATTATTATTCAGCTGGTGAAATAGCTTCTACTGGACAAGTTCCAACACATGCTTGACAACCAATGCATGTATCTTTGTCACATTCCATTTTACCATCATCATCAAAAGCTAAAGCTTCTACTGGACAAACACCAGCACATGCTCCACATCCGATGCAAGTATCTTTATCTACGTTCATATTTAACTCTCCTTTTCCTTTTTTCCTATAATTAGTATAACACTTTCCACTTTTCAGTCAATACAAAGTCACTATTTTTCATAGCTTTGAATACAACAATTTTCGGGTAACCATGTCATTAATTCTTCATTTGTCATATCATGAAAATAACTATGAATGACACGCACGATACCTCCATGACAAACAACTAAAATGTTTTTATCAGGATATTTATTTTCAAGTTCTTCTAAAAAACTATACACACGATGAACTACTTGAAATAATGATTCTCCTTGAGGATAATGAAGTGCGTGATTTTGTTTATAATATTGAAATTCTTTATTATTAATAACTCCTTCAAATTGTCCAAAATTAATTTCTTGTACTCTTGAATCAATTTTAATTTCTAATTGATGATTTTCATTTATGATTTTTGCAGTTTCATGTGCTCTTTGAAGTGGTGAAGCAAAAATCATATCTAATGAAATATCTTTTAATTGTTCACTGGCCATTTTAGCTTGTTGCTTTCCTAAAGATGTTAATTCAACATCCGAAATGCCACAAACTTTATTATCAATGTTATAACCTGTTTGACCATGTCTTACTATATATAATTTCATTTTTTTATGTCCTTTATCTTCATTTTGTTTTATGTTATCATATTTTTGGTATTTTGAGAACAAATGAAAAAGGAGAAAATTACATATGGGTGGTATGTTTGGCGTTGTCAGTCGTAAAGACTGTGTCACTGATTTGTTTTTTGGTATTGATTATCATTCTCATTTAGGAACAAAAAAAGGTGGGATTGCAGTTTATGGAGAAAACGGTTTTAACCGTGCAATTCATAATATTTCAAATTCACCATTTAGAACTAAGTTTGAAAATGATATTAAAGAAATGTCTGGAAAAATGGGGATTGGTTGTATTTCAGACAATGAACCTCAACCTCTTTTAATAAATTGTCGTTTAGGTAGTTATGCAATTGTTTCTGTAGGTAGAGTTGCAAATATGGAAGAATTAATTCAAGATGCTTTTGATAATGGGCATACTCATTTTTTAGAGATGTCTGGGGGCGAAGTCAATCAAACTGAATTAATTGCTGCAATGATTAATCAAAAGGATACTTATGTTGATGGAATCATCAATGTTTTAAGAAAAGTCAAAGGTTCTATTTCTTTTATGTTGATGACTAAAGATGGTTTGTATTTAGTACGTGATAAATTAGGAAGAACTCCGTTAAATATTGGTAAGGGTGAAAATGGATTCTGTGCTTCTTTTGAAAGTCATGCTTATATTAACCTTGGATATAGTCTATATAAAGAATTAGGTCCTGGTGAAGTTTGTTTTATGACAAGTGAAGAAGTGAAAACACTTGTTGAGGCAAATGACAAAATGAAAATTTGTTCATTTTTATGGGTATATTATGGTTATCCAACAAGTTGTTATGAAGGACGTAATGTTGAAGAAATGCGTTATGAATGTGGTCGTTTAATGGCTCAAAGAGATGATATTAAAGATATTGATCTTGTAGCAGGTGTTCCTGATAGTGGAATTGCCCATGCGATTGGTTATTCAAATGAATCACATATTCAATATGGAAGACCTTTTATTAAATACACACCTACGTGGCCACGTTCATTTATGCCACAAATTCAAGCGGATCGTAATTTAATTGCAAAAATGAAATTAATTCCAATTGCGAGCTTGATTAAAGGAAAATCATTATTATTAATTGATGATTCAATTGTTCGTGGAACACAACTAAGAGATACAACTGAATATTTATATAATTCTGGAGCAAGAGCAGTCCATATCAGACCTGCTTGTCCTCCAATTATGTATGGATGTCCTTACTTAAACTTTTCAAGAAGTACAAGTGATATGGATTTAATTACACGTCGTGTTATTAAAAAAAGTGAAGGAGAAAATGATATCAATATGTTAGAAACATATAGTGATCCAGATACTCCTGAATATAATGCAATGGTAGAAGAAATCCGTAAAGAACTTAATTTTACTTCTTTACGTTTTAATCGTTTGGATGATATGCTTCAAGCTATTGGACTTGATAGTGATAAGATCTGTACTTATTGTTTTAATGGTAAAAAATAATACGGAAAGAAAATTTCCGTATTTTTTTTAAAATATATTTAATAGCTTTCTAAGGAGTGCTATAATATTGAAGGAAAAAAAGGAGACTCTTATGAAATATTTAATTGACCCAATGGATTTAAGTGTAGAAGAAATTGATGAACTAATTGATATTGCGAATGATATTATTAAAGATCGTACACGCTATCAAGATGTTTGTCGTCATAAAATTCTAGCTACACTCTTTTTTGAACCAAGTACACGTACAAGACTTTCTTTTGAATCAGCTATGTTATCACTTGGTGGAAGTGTTTTAGGTTTTTCAAGTGCAAGCAATACAAGCGCTTCTAAAGGTGAAAGTGTTAGTGATACTATTAGTGTTGTTTCAAGCTATTGCGATATTATTGCAATGCGTCATCCAAAAGAAGGAGCACCTCTTGTTGCTACAAGAAAAAGTACAGTACCTTTAATCAATGCTGGAGATGGTGGTCATAACCATCCAACGCAAACTTTAACTGATTTACTTACTATTTATAGAGAAAAAGGTAGATTAGATAATCTAACAATTGGATTTTGTGGGGATTTAAAATTTGGACGTACAGTTCATTCTCTTACAAAAGCAATGTCACGTTATAAAAATATTAAATTCGTGTTTATTGCACCATCTGAACTTAAAATTCCTGAATATTTAAAACATGATTTATTAGATGCTAAAAACTTAGACTACAAAGAAGTAGAAACAATTGAAGAAGTTATTGAAGATTTAGATATTCTTTATATGACGCGTGTTCAAAAAGAAAGATTCTTTAATGAACAAGACTATATTCGTTTAAAAGATACATACATTTTAGATTTAAAGAAATTAGAAAAATCAAAATCTGATTTAATCGTTATGCACCCATTACCTCGTGTTAATGAAATTGCTATTGAGGTTGATGATGATCCAAGAGCTAAGTATTTTGATCAAGTTCAAAACGGACGTTTTATGCGTATGGCACTTATTTTAAAAATGTTAGGATTGGAAAATGAGGTAGAAAGATAATGAAGATAGATAGTATTAAAAACGGGATTGTTTTAGATCATATTACTGCTGGTAAATCTTTAGAAGTTTATAAAGCACTAGGATTAGATAAATTAGATTGTAGCGTTGCTATTATTAAAAACGTTAAATCTAATAAAATGGGTAAGAAAGATATTTTAAAAATAGATGAAGAATTTGCATTAGATTTTGATGTTTTAGGATATTTAGATCCTAATATTACTGTTTGTATTATTAAAGATGGTAAACTTGTTGAAAAGAAAAAATTGCAACTTCCTCAAAAAATCATTAATGTAGAAAAATGTAAAAATCCTCGTTGTATTACATCAGTAGAACAAGGATTAGATCATGTTTTCTATTTAGCAAATAAAGATAAACGTATTTATCGTTGTCTTTATTGTGAAACAAAAGTTGAAAAAAAATAGAAGCTTTGCTTCTATTTCTATGCTGGAGTAGCTCCAACGGTAGAGCAACTGACTCGTAACCAGTAGGCTGTGGGTTCAAATCCCATCTCCAGCACCATTATTAAAATCAACAAGCGTTGATTTTTTTATTATAATAACAAACATCAAATATAAACCTTTTCTTCCCATTTCATCATGACATCTTTACCATGATGGGCTAAGCCTATATAAATCACTTTTCCTTTTAAATCATAATCATATCTTCTATCTTTGATTTGTTGAATAGCTTCATTTGATAATTTATCCAATGCTTTTTCAAAATCTTTTTTATCTTCTTTGAAATACTTAAATTCAATAATAAACGATGTTTTCTTTTCATCATGAGCCTGGATAATGAGATCACATCTTCCTTTACCTTCTTCTCGATTATAAATAATTTTATAGTTATCTGATAGACATAAACACATTCCTAACATCATCATATGATAACTGTTTTCATTATTTAAATCATGATAGCTTGGAATCATTAATACATTTTGATAATTTTTGAAAAAATCATTTTTGTTTTCAGCAATCAAATTGTCAACAATGCGATCATATTATCCATTGTTCATTCCTAGTTGATGTTCCGTTAATCTTATAAATTATCTTCTTACCTCATAATTTGGTATCGCAATTCTAAACTTTTCTTTTTTTGAATCAATTGCTTTTACTACTGTTAAATATCCAGCACTTACAAACATCCCCCACAAGTTAGGTGTATTTGCCACTTCATAAAAGCTTGTTTGAAGGACAACTCTTGTTTCTAGATAGTTATTCTTTATAAGTTTTTCATATTGTTTTTTAAAGTCCTAGTCTACTTTTTATATAGCTTGTTTAAGCATTGTATTAGCACTCGTATTGACCCAATAAGGAACAAGTACTTTTCTTCTTGCATAATTTAAAATAGACCATGGATTATAGATTTCTTTATCTCCCATTTTATAGCCATCATACATTTCTTTGACTTCATCATTTAATTCTAAATCATAATATTCAAGTAATTCTTTGGTTTCTTCTATACTGAATCCAAAATATTCACTATAATCATTATCAATTACTGTATACACATCTAAATTATTTAAATCACTGAAAATATTTTCTTTAGCCACTCTTTGAATTCCTGTAAGCATCGCATATTTTAAGCTGGTTGATGTTTTAAGAGAATTATGAAGCAATCCTGCAAGTCCTCCTCTTACTTCATCATAGAACCCTCCTGTATGTGCTTCTACAAATGGTGTATCATATTCATCTATGAATACCATAACTTCTTTTCCATAATAATCTTCCATTATTTCCATCAAGAATGAAATTGCATCATCTATTCCCTTAAGATTATTCTTGTTATTATCAGCTAATACTTCATAAGTCTTTCATAATTTGTTTTCTTAAATCCCTTAAGATTTTCAAATACAAAATCATATTTATCCCATTGATTTTGTATTTGTGTTCTTATCGTTGGAACAACTGTTTCTTTATCTCTTTTGGCATTCGCAAAAGAGATAAAGATTGTTGGATATTGATTGATTTCAGCTACATAAGGTGTTTCCATGATTTTTGTACCTTTAAAGATTTCTTTAGAGTATTTGGTAATATCAAAGAATTCTGCCATCATTGACATATTGATGGTTTTTCCAAATCTTCTAGGACGAGTAATCAATGTTACATCTGTTCCTCTATCTAAGAACTCTTTGATCATCAAGGTCTTATCTACAAAATAATAATTTCCTTCTACAAGTCTTGAAAAACTTTTCGTTCCTATTGGTATTTTCTTCATTTCTATCACCCTTTCTTTACATATTATAAACTATTTTAGAGATGTTTACTAATGAATATAAATTCACTTTTTAATTTGATCTATATTGAATATTTCATAGTTATGATTTTTAGCTTATCTAAATCTAATGGAAAGTGGTAGTTGATCAAGTATATAGGAAAACTAGAGTAGAAAAATCACGATAACAATAAAAATAAAGGAGGAAAATCAAGACTAATCATCAGCCTAATTTTCCTCCTAAAAAACATTAGATATTTTAGAGGGGATATTGATTTCACATCAATATCCCCTTAATAATTTAAAGTGATTTTTCTAAAACACGCGATTATTTAGAGCGCTATATAATCAATGTTATCTATTATTACTCAACGATCACTTTTAGCAACTAGAATAACTATTTCCCATTTAAGACATCTTTAATTGCTTGTAGATTTTCTTTAACACTATCATCATTTGGAATCATATAATAAAGTTTGCTATCAGGCATGTAAGCTCCACCTGTTTGCATAACTCCTGTTCCGGTAAATTGTTTTTGTTTAAATGTCCATGAAGCATTATCATTTATTTGCATTTTTATTAAATCTGTTATATCACTCGATGCCATATTTGTTTCAAAACATCCTGATATAGCTTTTAAAACACTACTATAATTAGTAATAACTGCAGGTGACATCATTTTATTAAGCATAGCCATTAAAACATCTTGTTGATGTTTTACACGTACATTATCTCCATCAGCAAATGAATGTCTTTCTCTTGAATAAGCTAATGCTTCTTTACCATTCATTTGTTGAAGACCTAATTTATAGGTATAACCACCCGCACTAAAATCTCGATCAACATTAACAGTAATACCACCCAATGCATCAACCATTGTAACCAATGATGTAAAGTTAACTCTTGCATAGTAGTTGATATCTGTTCCTAAAAACTTAGCCATTGTTTTAACCGTATTTTCAGGACCAGCAATACCTGAATGCGTTAACTTATCCTTTTTTTGCATATTCGCAAGAGTTACGTAGTAATCTCTTGGAATAGATGTTAATAAAATCTTCTTTGTATTTGGATTAACAGTAACGATCATATTAACATCTGATCTAGATACTGTTGTAATACTTCCATATGTATCAATACCACTGATATAAATAATAAATGGTGTGTTTGTTACAGAAACTCTTGTTGAAAAGTCTTTGACTTTTGTTTCTATGTCACTTGTCCATATTTCTTTAACTTCATTTTGAAAATCTGGATGATTATCTTCAAACATACCATTATATGCTGTATTAATTAATATAGCATTAACGGTATTATTATAAAGATCATCCCCTAGTTTTGAATATGTCATAGCAACATCAAAATTCAAGCTTGATTCTTTCTTTTTAGCTTCAGCAATAACTTGATTCATATCTTTTTCTTTATCATATTGTAAACAATATTCAATCGATTCATTTTGTAATTCAGATAAACTATTTATTTTACTACTTTTTAATACAACAATTGCATAATGTGCAGATTTCGTATTAGAATTCGTAATATCATCTAATGTTGAATAACCTTTATTGATCATAACTGATCCAAATACCATTAGTACACTTAATATTAAACTTAATACTTTTCCAATAATTTCTCTTGGTTTTGTTTTATGATGATGTTCTTTTTTATTAGGTCTCATTAATGCATAATTAATAAAACCTAATAAAACAAATATCATCCCAACCATAACAGCATATGTTGTTGGTAAAATATTAAGCTTAAAAATAAAAAATAATAATACTACTGTTGTAATGACCTGTATTCCTAATATTACAGGCCAAGATATAATTTTCTTTATATTTTCCATAATTCATTTCCCTTTTATTTCTATGATAGTATCATTATACACATAAATAATTAAAAATTAAACCTTTTTTCTACTCATATATTTTAATTCAGCTAAACAAATAGGCTATTCGAAGTACCTGCTGACCATTGAAATTTTAATCAATAATCAATTACTATTTTTTTATTTGAGGGTACGTAATATTTTCCAACAATATTGCCTCTTGCTTCAATAATATTATTATATTTCCATAATCTTTCATCTTCTATTAATTGGAATTCAAATTGCTGTTTTTCTTCATTAAGAATTATTTCATTTACAATAAAATGACACTCATATATTTTTCTTTTATTTATAAAATAATAACCTTGACAATAGTTGTGATTTATTCTCACTCTTGAAATTTCTAATAAGAGTTCTTTTTCTTTTACTTCTTCTTTGTCATCACTAATTGTTCCACAAATTTTTATTTTTGAAGGAAATTGATTTTTTTGTAAAAACTCGGCTATAAATTCTTTATTTGATATTATATGTTTTGAACATTTATCTTCTTTAAATTTTATTAAAAGCTCTTCATTTTTTAAATTATTAATAATTACTTTTTCATCGTCATTTAAATTATTAGAAATAAGTTTTTGTTGTAATTCAATGTAACCTATACAATCATCAATATTGATTCTTTTCGTAAAATCATCATAGGTTGCTTCATGAATTAATTTATTTATTGGGATAAATGTTTCAACAGAATATTTTTTTTCATCAAGTAACAACTGTTTTGAATCTTCTCCATATTTATAAGGTCCATAAAAGCCAAACGGTTCTTCTTTCAAAATCATCCAAATTACCTTAGCAAATAAGTAAACATCCGAAGCTTTAAAATCAATATAACTAAATGCTCCCAAATTACTAAATTCTGGTGGCGCGATTTTACCCGGACCTATTCTTTCATTTAAATCTGTCAAATTATCAAGTACCACAAAATCCGCCTGAAATCCCGGTGAAATTGCACCCAAATGCTTTAATCCATAACACTTTGCAGTATTGATCGTTGCCATTTTAATAGCACGAATCGGATCAAGTCCAAGCTTTACCGCCATTTTTACGCTATAGTCAATGTGACCATCTCTTAAAATATCTTCAATATGTTTGTCATCTGTGCAGAAAGAAAAATATTCCGTGTC
>OGIO01002389.1_pt1 | contig 11360 bp, 10 predicted proteins | sample 1571841 | NCBI WGS metagenome assembly OGIO01 (sample SAMEA2582111, study PRJEB24529) | metagenome | biome: Human gut stool | place: China | collected 2011
TGATAACGGAATCACCGGACCGGATTGGGGCCACTCGGAGGTAGTCTTCGGCTGTTTCCCGATAAGATGTTTCCAGCACTTCACATCTCTCTCTGTAACGTTTCACAGCTTACTCGTCTCGTCAGCGTGTTTTTTATTTCTTTTTCTGTGGTTCATTATAAGCGCAGTATTTTTATTTGTCAACGCATGTTGACAAAATTTTTGAGATTTCTCTTCTCGCACAGATCTACAGATTTCCCATGAGTTTGTCTTTGATAATGGCCAGAATCTCACGGGGAATGTAGATAAAAAGACGCCAGCTTCGATACCGGGAAGGTACCATGGCCACTTCCCGGAATCCACATTTTCTTGCAATGGCTGCTCCTCTCCATACATGAAAATTGTTCGTCACCACGCCTACGGAACAGTCTGTGGTTCCGATCTTTCTGCAGCTGAATTCCAAATTCTCTTTCGTACTGGTGGATTCCTCTTCCCGTATCAGTCTGTCCCCGTCTATTCCGTGACCGGTAAGATAGCGATACATAGCCTCTGCCTCGGAAATATTTTCTCCATCACCTTTTCCTCCGGAGAGCACTGCTTTCGTACCCGGATTTTCTTCAAGATAAAGAAGAGCCCTTCTGGCTCGTTCCAGAAGGGCAAGTGTCATCCGTGTTCCGTCCACATGGGCACCTAACACGATAATGTAATCCAGATTCTTCTTTACGCTCATTATCTTCCGCAGCAGTGTTTGTATTTCTTGCCGCTTCCGCATGGGCACGGATCGTTTCTTCCGACCTTGTGCGGTTTCACAACTGTGCCGGATTTCTTCTGCTCCATGTAGAGAGTTTTCTTTTTCTCTTCTGTGAAGATCTTGTCCCACTGAGGAAGGTTGTAAAGCCAGTCAGCCTTGGCATCTACCATGTTCTTATAGAGAGCCTCTTTATCAAATGCAAGGTTTACCTTGGTATTCTCATCCATGGTCTCGATCGGGTTCTCATAGCCCTTTAAGCTCTCGTTGATGCCGTCTAAGAAGCCAGTCATGATCAGAACCTCAGTCTGGTACTTATCTGCCAGCTCTTTTACGGTTCCGGAAACAACTTCTGCCGGGTTGCTTAAGATCTGCTCGTAGATACCCTTCTCAATTGTGAAATAGCCAGTCCACAGCTGCTCTCTCTGTTTATCATCTAGACCATTGCCGTAAGCAAGGTTTCTCCAGTTTTCTAATAAGGTTGCCATATTGTATATCCTTCCTTTTTCTATAATCCTGTTCGCACATTAAGGACAACGTGCATATTCCCGATAAGTATATAACATTTCTCAGTATTTTGCAAATCATTTATGCAGAATTTTCAGTCCGGAATGTTCAGAATTTTCAATTCATTTCCTGTTCAAAAAATCTGTCCCTGTAAGCAATGCACTCTTTCACACCTTCCGGTACAGATATTTCGGAATTCCATGCTCCATAGGGCGCTTTGGTTCTCCCTGGATCATCGGCAAAGCATAATCGATGAATGCCTGTGCCACATCACTTCCACCACTGGTGATCCACTCCTGTGGAACCTTTTTTTCCTGGTTGCAGACTTCATTCACATCCACCAGTCGGCACTCCATGCAGTACGGCTCTGCGGTTACCCGTTCAAAGGCTACCATCTGTCCAGTCTTCCCGGATACAGCAGCCCGGACGCCCTCCTGTCCTGCCAGAGCCGCCTCCGTGATATCAGTCTCCGATGCCAGCATGCCACTGCAGCGCTGGCTGACATTCAGCTCCACGGAACGCACCTTGACACCAAAACGGTGCCGGACAAAATTCTCCAGGACCTTACCGCAGCCAGTCAGCATCTTATGGCCAAAATTGTCCACCATGGCTTCATCTCCGTACTCACAGATAAAGGTTCCGGATGCATCGGAAATTCCCTCCGACACGCACACAACTACACTGTTCTGTTTCCCCAGTGCTGCTTTCAGATCCTTTGCAAACTGCTCCAGTTCAAAATCTGCCTCTGGCAGATAGATCAGCACCGGATTGTCTCCCTCGAATTTCCGGGCCAGCACACTGGCTGCCGTAAGCCAGCCGGCATGGCGTCCCATCAGCTCTACAATGGTCACCGCCTTCTGCTGGTACACGGAAGCGTCTAACGCGATCTCCCGCACAGCCGCAGCCACATACTTGGCTGCACTGCCATATCCCGGCGTATGATCCGTCATGATAAGGTCGTTATCGATGGTTTTTGGAATACCGATAAACCGGATATCGCTTCCATGGTGCTTTGCGTACCGGGAAAGCTTGCTGACCGTATCCATGGAATCATTTCCGCCAATATAGAGGAAATATCCGATCTCCATCTGACGGAATTTCTCAAAAACCGTCTCATAAAAGGCATCGGTCAGGTTTTCCGGAAGCTTATAACGGCAGGAGCCTAAAAAGGCTGCCGGGGTCAGCTTTAAAAGCTCCAGATCCTCCCCGGAAAGCTCTGCACCCAGATCCATATAATGATCCTGCAGCAATCCCTCAATTCCATTGATCATGCCGTACACATGACCGATCCCAGGCATCTTCAGCGCTTCCTTCACAACTCCATAAAGACTTGCATTGATCACAGCGGTGGGGCCGCCAGACTGTCCAACTAATAGATTTTTCATTTCTGTCCTCATTTCTGTCTCAATCTGTAACTGATTTCTGGTGTTTCACATGTTTTCTTATTATACGGATATTTGAAAGAATTTGCAACCATGCACTGGATTTTTAAAAAAATTAAGCCCCGGCACATCCAATATGCCGAAGCTTAATAAAAAGGGGAGGATAAGTATTTCTCTTTTCTTTGGTACTACTCCTATTATGTCCTCCCTTTCCTTCTTTATACATCCAATAAAAATTTTTATTGCATTTCCTATTGCAGAAGGCACCTATGACGCATCTGCTGATTCTTTTTCCTCAATCGTTACCCCATCATAAAAATATTTCAGGATTTCTTCATAGTTCACTCCAGTCTTAGCCATGGCCTGTGCCCCGTTCTGGCTCATGCCGACACCATGTCCGTACCCACCGCCGTAAATACGGAACTGTGCGACACCATTCTGATCTGTGCCGGCAGCTTCCACAATGAGGAAACCGCTGGGCAGCAGCTCCCAGCCCTCTGAGGTTTTTCCATCACCGCGGTTAATGCTGAGGGAAGAATCGCCAAGGGCACTGCGGATAGCGTTCTGCCCGGTTATGATTCTTTCCCCTTCACTGCCCTTTACCAGAAGCTTCATGGCTACACCGCCCGGCCCACGCTCCGTAACGGAAACATCCGTCACAGTTCCCACTCCGGCTACATGTGCAGCGATCACGTTGCCATTGGTCTTTAAATTCCAGCGGTAAAACGGATAGGAGGCGTCATATGCCGGGAACTCCTTGTTCTTAATAAACTGTGCAAACGCATCTTCGTTTTCAAAGCTTAAGCGGCTTCTGGCGGTCTGAAGGCTCAGGCTCCGCAGATACGGGGTCTGCTCTGGATCACTATCCCAGATTGCTGCATTGGTAGTGGTGCCGCAGGATGTGGAAAAATAATAGGCCGTGACCGGATTTCCGTCATAGTACAACATTTTCCCATAGGTTTCCTGCACCGCCTGCGTTGTTTTTGCATCGGTTTCCACATTATTATAGACCTGAAACTGTGTGCTGTCATCGATCTGGGCGCCGTAGGAGCGGTAGCTGTTGCTCTTCATCTGCATATAGGCATAGGTTCTCGCGCAGACTGCCTGGGCCTTTAAGGCTTCCTTTTCATAGCTGGCTGGCATTTCACTCGGCACCACCTTTTTCAGATAATCCTCCAGAGGCAGTTCGTTGACAAGGACCAGCCCTTCCTCTGTGTCTAAGATTTCCAGCCGCCCGGCATAAGACGGATGCCCCTGCGAGCGGTTTAAGCTGGTCACCGTAAGCTCTGTCCCTGTCTCTGGCTCCAGGATCAGGCGCTGTGCGCTGCAGCTTCCATCCCCGGTGGTTACAGATACCATGCTGCCCGGCTCTAATTCTTTTTCTTCCTCTCCCTGAATTTCTTTTACACTTCCAGGACAGCTGATCTCAACCGTCTGATGCGTTTTATCCTGAAAGCCGTCGCCAAGGATCAGGACACGGATCTGTTTGGCAGTATCCTCCCGTTCCTTGATGACTGCACAGATCATTCCCTTCGCAACCACAAACTCCTGGCTGCTGCTTCCCACCAGGATCTCAGAAAGTGGAAGCCGTTTGACATCGCCGTAGGTTTTTAATACCTTATATTCTGTATCGAGCGGCACACTTCCATAGCCCTCCAGCTCAATGGCATCGTCCCGTACAGAAAGCACCTTTCCGCTGATCCGCTCTTTTTTTAATGATACCTTTGTGATTTTTCCATGCTCCATACTGATATCTGCCAGGTTGCCGGCCAGCTCTTCCGGCTTTTTACAGCTTTTCTGAAAGGAAAGCTTTCTCTGGATATTACCGATGTATACCATCAGGCTCTGGCTGTCACCATTCAGGATCCAGACATTGCGGTACAGCGTATTCTGGCCCATATCTTTTTTTACATGGATCAGCTCCCCGTCTCTCACCCACACAGACAGTTCGTGATCGACATAAGAATCCAGGGAGAGACCATAAAATGTGACCGTGCCTAAGCTTGTATAAGCGGTCCACGCCGGGCAGCCCTGGATATTTTCCGGCGTCCCGTAAACCTTGATGTTTTCCTCCTGCACTGCCCCGTCCTGATCCACAGCCTTTAAAAATGTCTCGTAAAACAGCCACCAAGTATCTTCCGGACATGCTTTATTTTTGCCATGGCGTTTTTCCAGCGCTGATCCTTTTGTATCGGCCGAGGCTTTTTTTGCGATCTGGGCCGCTTCCAGATACGTCAGGGCACCCTCTGCATGCTCCCGGTCCGCAGGCGTATCTGCCTCATCCAGATATCCTGCTTCATATAAATAATCCAGATACGGAACATACCATTCCCCCATGGCATCTGCCGGGAAATGGGATGCGCCGTATTCTTTTTCCCATGCATTCAGCTCTTCCGGTGATATAAGAGCAAGGGCGACTGACTTTGCAGCCGCCGCCCTGGTAATTCCCGATCTATCCGGTTCACAAAAAAGAATGATACCGATCAAGATCAGAACGATCGCCGGAATTCCAAATATCCAACGGATCATATTTCGTTTTCTCATAAATTCCTCTCGCCCTTGATATAAGTCTTTGCAGTTTCATCGATGTGGTCGAGACCATCGTACTCACGGAGTTTCCCAGACAAAGCTTTTTTTCCAAGTCTCCATCTTGTAAACTCTGCCACAAGACGGTAAATAACTGCAAACGTCGGCACTCCGATGATCATTCCGACAAAGCCCCAGAGGCCTCCGAACAGCAGAATGGAAAAGAGCACCCAGAAGCTGGAAAGTCCCGTGGAATCCCCCAGGATCTTTGGTCCCAGGATATTTCCGTCGAACTGCTGCAAAAGCAGGATAAAAATCAGGAAATAAATGCATTTCACCGGATCCGATAACAAGATCAAAAGTGCACTTGGCACCGCCCCGATAAACGGGCCGAAGAACGGCACAACATTGGTAACACCCACGATCACGCTGACAAGCAGAACATACGGCATATTGGCAAAGCCGAGAAGCACAAAGCAGATCAGGCCGATGATCAAAGAATCGAGCAGCTTTCCAATAATGAACCCACCAAATACATGATGCACATACCTTGCTTCTTCCACTATCTTATTCGCAATCTTTAACGGAAATAACCCATAAATGATCATTTTGACCTGGGCACGCAGCTTTTCCTTCATATTAAGAAGATAGATCATGACGATGAGGCCAATGAGGATATCAAATACCGCATTCACGACCAGAACCACTCCGCTGGAGACTCCTCCAATGATCCGGTAGATGTTTGGCACGACCACGTTGGTTAGCCAGTTCTGGAGATAATCGGCTGCTGCTCCATAATGCTGCATCACCTGCTGCTCCAGGTCTGGGTTATCTGCCAGAACCTTTTCCAGCCAGATCTCCAGATTATTGATGTTTGCCGGCAGGGTGTCCATAACCCCGCGGATGCTGTTGATGAGCTGCGGAATTAGCATAGAAATAAGTCCTACCACCACAGCCACCAGAAGTAACAGGCTTGCTACGGTCCCAAGAAAGCCGCCTAAGCTTTTCCGGCTTTTTTCTGCCGGGATCACCTTCTCTGTCAGCTTCATAACTGCCCCCTGTACCCGGTTATAAACCGGTGTCAGCAGATAGGCAAACACTGCCCCATAGATCACCGGTGCCAGGATCTTGGCGATCTTTTTTCCAAGCGCAGCCACGAGTGACCACCGGATCGCTACAAATACAGCAGCGACCAGAAGCAAAAGCACTACCAGTGCTGTAACGCCCCAGCATATATATGTGCGGTACTTATCATTTTTCATGGTATTTTCCTTTCCAATATGTAGTTCCATAACAGAACTGCAAAGCTGCCAGACGCAGGCACTGTTATCATCATCGGACGCGCCACTGGCGCCTCCTCGATAAGCGATGTAATAAAAGCAGCGATTTCTCGCTGCTTATTTCTCTTTTGTAATCCCGAATGTGCCGTTCTTACTTATTGACGCCTAGCAAAGCTAGGTGGGCAACCGCATGCAGGCTTCTGCCTTCCACTCTGTGGAGGCCTGACATCTGCCAGCAGATATAGGAATCCCTTAGTCAGTAATGTAGGTTCAAAATGGGTAAGGTTGTCGAACACTTCAGGAATTACTGTCTTTTTTGTTCTGAACTGATTATACAACATATGGTGCTCTTTTTCAAGTTCCTTTTCAAAACATCCTTGACTTTCCATATTGCCATATTGCATATTGCCCTATTCTTGCTTTTTTCGTTTCATTTTTGTATACTGGGCAAAGAATCCGAAAACAATTTTGTTCGTGTTCGCATGCTGCGCAAACAGCAATGCGTTCATTTAGATGGGAGTATCATTATGTCCGAATACACATCAGCTTATTTTCAGGAACAGATTCATCACTGCCAGCTCTGTCCACGCATGTGCGGGGTTGACCGCACGGTAAAGCAGGGCTTTTGCCAGGCACCGGCCGGTGCCGTTGCTGCCCGGGCTGCCTTGCATTTCTGGGAGGAGCCCTGCATCAGCGGTACCCGGGGAAGCGGCACGGTATTTTTCAGCGGCTGTACGCTGCGCTGCTGCTTCTGCCAAAACTACCGGATCAGCCGCGAGCTGTACGGAAAAGCACTTACCACCCGGGAGCTGGCCGATACCTTTTTGCGGCTGCAGGATCAGGGGGCCAATAACATCAGCCTGGTAACTGCCACCCATTTTCTCCCCTGGATCCTTCCGGCCCTGGATCTGGTCCGGGACCGTCTTTTCATTCCTGTTGTCTATAATTGCGGCGGCTATGAACGGGTAGAAACCATTGACGCCTTAAAGGATTACGTGGATATCTGGCTGCCAGACCTCAAATACGAAAGTTCTGACCTTTCTGCCCGCTATTCTCAGGCTCCGTTCTATTTCCAGACCGCCACAAAAGCCATCTCGCAGATGATCCGGCAGACCGGTGCGCCAAAGCTTCGGACCATACCAGGGGAAGCTGCCCCGGTCATGGAACGCGGTGTGATCATCCGTCATCTTGTACTGCCCGGGCAAAAAGAGGACTCCATCCGCCTGATGCACTGGCTGGCAGATTCCCTGCCACAAAATAGCTTTTATATTAGCCTTATGAGCCAGTATACCCCTTACGAAAAGAACCCACAGTTTCCAGAGCTGAACCGCCGCATCACCAGCTACGAATACCAGAAGGTTGTGGACGCTGCATTGGAGCTGGGGCTCACCCAGGGTTTTATGCAGGAAAAAAGCAGTGCAAAGGAGGAATATACCCCTGCATTTGATTTAGAAGGCCTGTAGATCTGCCGCACGTTCCTGCAGGCTGTCATATGATTCCTGTTCGTGGACACTCAGTACACAGTCCAGATTGCCAGGAAAGATTTTCCATGCATGGCGCCTGTTTACAGACACTCAGTACACGGCCGGCTCCTGCACCAGCAGGGTGGGATACCCGGCCATGCGCAATGTTTTTTCCATCCATGCTGCATTATCCAGATTGAGATAAGCCCCGACCCGCACCTTGTACAGGCCGTCCTGAAAGACCAGAAATGCCGGATAACCTGCTGCCTGCAGCTGGCTGAGCAGAGCCTGTGCAAGCTCCTTCTGCCCATAGGCTCCTACCTGGATCTGATAGTATTCCGGCTGTCCTTCCTGTCCGTTCACAGTTTTTAGGATCCCATCTGCAATAGCCTGGGCTGTCTGTTCAAACTGTGCATCAAACCTCTGGTTATCCGCCTCATTGTCGAGGAAGCCAGCCTCAACCAGAACAGCCGGCATCTCTGTTTTCCGGAGGACGATCAGTCCGGGGCGCTCAATCGTTCCCAGATCCTTCCAGCCTGCCTGCCTAAGCTCTGTATTGATGTTAGCCGCCAGACGTTCTGCCTCCCCGTCCTTCGAAAAGATCAGAGTCTCTGTCCCGGAAGCTGTCCCGGGAACCGGCATGGCATTTCTATGAAAGGAAACAAAATAATCTGCATCCCAGTTGTTTGCCATCTGGGCCTTCTGAAGCGGCGTCTGGTACACATCCTGCACTCTTGTATAGCCTACATCTACACCATTTTCGCTCAAAATCTGTCCTACTGCCAGAGTCATCCGCAAATTGTCATTTTTCTCCCGGCGTCCCTGATAGACTGCTCCGGGATCTGTTTCCCCGCCATGACCGGCATCCAGGATCACCTTTTTTATTTCTGCCAAAAAAATACTTCCTTTCCATTTTGTATTCTTCTATTACAATATGAAAAGGAAGTAATTCTGGTTCTACCCTTATTTATTACCAGATAGGCTGTCCCAGTCTTTTATACCGCAACTCCACGCGGCCCCACATGCGTGGAAAACACGATCTGTGTGCTGGTTTTTCCAAACTTCTGCAGCTGCCCGATAAAAACATCTAACTCCATGGTACTCTGGAATGCAACCTTTAACAGCATGGAATATGCCCCTGTTACGCAATTGCATTCAAGCACATTCGGAACACTTTCCGCATAGGCATAAAACTGCGGCTTTTCCTCCGGCACTACGTCAAGGTTGATAAACGCGATGATGTGGTATCCAAGCTTCTCCGGATCGATCATTGCATGGTAACCGGCGATCACTCCATCCTTTTCCAGCTTTTCAATCCGGGCAGAAACAGCCGGGGAGGAAAGAAAGGTATTCTCCGCTATGGTCTTTAAGGAAACACGCGCATTATCCTGCAAAAGCTTTAATATTTTTCTGTCGATATCATCCATAATGGTTTTCTCCTCTCAAATTGGTCCCATGATCCTATGAAATCTCCCAGGACGCAATTTCCTATGATACAAAGAAAAAAGGCGCCCGAACTCTTTGTTCGAACGCCTTCGCTCTCATAACTTAATCATGTTTTGTATCATACCCTTTTACAGCACACTTGTCAATACAAAAATTTAAGAATAAAAACCACTTGTTAAAATCCGAAAGCTACCCAAAAACAAATAACAGCACACTTCCAGCCAGAAATGCCCAGAAGCCAGGTGCCTTCAGACAGGTCACAAGCATCGGCTCCCTACGGAAAACCCAGCCGCTAAACCACGGGATCTGGCGGTAATGCGATGCCAGCAGGATCACCGAGATCACCATACTGACATAGGCAAAAATATTTAAAAAGCCATACCCGAGAAAAGCAAACAGATTTCCTGCCTCTGAGCCCTGGGATAACACCATGGGAAGCACTCCTCCCATGAGATTGATGAGCATATGCAGCGCAATGTTATAGCGGATCCGGCCGGTCGTGCTGTACAGCCAGGCAAAAACCGCACCGAGAACTGCCGCATAAAAAAACTGGTAAAAATTCCCGTGGAACAGGCCAAAAAACAGGCCAGACAAGAGCACTGCTGTTTTCTGCCCGTAAGGGACCAGACGGTCCACCAGATATTTACGGAACACCAGTTCCTCCATAACCGGAGCGATCAGCACTGCCGTTAAAAAGACCATTCCAAGGTCCATCTGACCGATCACATCGGTCACCGGATTGCTGTAATCGGTTCCGCTTATGCTCCCTGCCATTTCCATAAGAATGCTTCCAAGCATATTCCCGATGTAGGTAAGGCCATAGCATAAAACCAGCATCCCCAGAAACTGGCCCATGCTGATCTTCTTTTTTTCTTTCATCTCACAGGACGGGATGCGTCCCATGAGCCAGGCAAACAACGGAAATCCGATTCCGTACATCGCAAATTCTGACACCAGAAGAGCCGCACGCTCAAGCGCACGGCTCTGTCCAAAGATCAGAACAAGCGGCTCTAACAATGCACCGAAAAAAATCTGTGCTGCCGTAGAGACTGCCAGAAATGCTGTATAAGCCCAGCATATTCTCGATATCTGTCTTCTGGTATCCATAAGATTATACATCCAGCTTGTCGACCTTAGCAGCTCTTGCCTCGACTTCCTTCTTCTGGATATCGCCAGGAGCCTGCTCATAACGGCTGAACTCGTACTCATATAAGCCGATACCGCCGGTCATGGAGCGCAGGTCTGTATTGTAACCAAAGAGCTCGGACATTGGGATGTCTGCCTCAATCACCTGTTTGCCGTGATGATCGGAGTTCATGCCAAGGACACGTCCTCTTCTGCGGTTTAAGTCACCCATAACATCGCCGGTGAATTTATCCGGGACAGTTACTTTCAAAGATGCAATCGGCTCTAAGAGAACCGGATTTGCATCCATAAAGCCCTTCTTGAATGCCATCATGGCAGCGGTCTTAAATGCCATCTCGGAGGAGTCTACCGGATGGTAAGAACCATCTACCAGGGTTGCCTTTACGCCAACGACCGGATATGCAGCCAGAGGTCCCTTCACGCAGCTCTCTGCAACACCCTTTTCAACTGCCGGGAAGTAGTTCTTCGGAACTGCACCGCCGAAGACTTTCTCTTCAAATACATATGGCTTTTCCAGATCGCCGGACGGCTCAAAGATCATCTTGACGTCGCCGTACTGGCCATGTCCGCCGGACTGCTTCTTATATTTGCCCTGAACCTCTACTTTCTTTCTCAAGGTCTCTCGGAATGCAAATTTCGGCTTGCTCAGCTCAATCTCTACCTTATAGCGGCCTAACAGCTTGCTGACAACCACCTCGAGCTGCTGGTCACCAATGCCGTATAACAGAAGCTGGCGGTTTTCTTTATCGTTCACAGACTTTAAGGTCAGGTCCTCTTCCATCAGCTTTGCCAGTGCGCTGGAAACCTTGTCCTCGTCACCTTTGGTCACGGTCTTATAACGCATGTATGTATACGGAGTGGAGGTCTGCGGTTTGTGGTATAC
>OGIO01002418.1_pt1 | contig 11200 bp, 8 predicted proteins | sample 1571841 | NCBI WGS metagenome assembly OGIO01 (sample SAMEA2582111, study PRJEB24529) | metagenome | biome: Human gut stool | place: China | collected 2011
AACCTATACGGTAGAAGCACTGATGCATGACGGAAAAGCACTGCAGTCCGGTACCAGCCATAACTTTGGCGATGGCTTTGCAAAGGCATTTGGTATCCAGTACGCAGCAAAGGACAACACCCTGCAGTATGTGCACCAGACCTCCTGGGGTATGACCACCCGTATGATCGGTGCCATCATCATGGTGCACGGTGACAACAATGGTCTGGTCCTGCCGCCGAGAATCGCACCGACCCAGGTTGTGATCGTTCCGATCCAGCAGCAGAAGGAAGGCGTTCTGGACAAAGCATTCGAGTTAAGAGATGTCCTTTCCAACTTCAAGGTGAAAGTCGACGATTCCGATAAGAGCCCGGGCTGGAAGTTCAGTGAGTCTGAGATGCGCGGTATCCCGGTACGTGTCGAGATCGGACCGAGAGATATCGAGAATAACGAGGCGGTTCTGGTTCGCCGTGATACCCACGAGAAGGTAACCGTTTCCCTGGATGAGATCGAGACAAAGGTAAGCGAGCTCTTAGACACCATTCAGCACGATATGCTGGAGCGTGCAAGAGCACACCGCGATTCCCATACCTATGTGGCAACCACTTATGATGAGTTTGTAAAGACCATCAACGAGAAACCTGGTTTTGTAAAGGCAATGTGGTGCGGCGAGCAGGCTTGCGAAGACAAGATCAAAGAAGATACCGCAGCAACTTCCCGCTGCATGCCGTTCGCACAGGAGAATCTGTCCGACAAGTGCGTATGCTGCGGAAAACCGGCGAAGAAGATGGTATACTGGGGAAGAGCATACTAAAATATAACAATATAATTGTAAAACAATGGCCCGTGGAGGTTGCCAAAGGCAACTTCCACGGGCCTATTAAGTTATCAATATTGTCATTTCCAGAATTCCCGCACGAGCTCAATAAAGTATTTGGCGGCTTCACTTAAATATCCGTTCTTGCGGTAGTTGGCCACAATATCCCACGACGGGTGGGAAGAAAACGCAAAGCAGCTGATCCCGGAGGGCAGATTGCGCACATAATGCTCCGGAACAACACCGCAGCAAAGGTTTGCCTGGATCATGGAGAGCACGGTGTTGTTGCTGGCGGTTTCAAAAAGTACATTCGGGGTAAAGCCGGATTTGCGGAAGATCTCATCGGTGATGGCCCGGATGGTGGATTCCTTGTACATCAGCACAAAGGGTTCGTATTGAAACAGGTTAAGATTGGCAAGCGGATAGGTGGCGGAATGGAGCTGGGGAGCTGCCGGTCCGGTAGTCTGTGCTGAATGCGGAAGCGGCGAAGCAGGTGTAGCAGAGAGCTTTTCCACGGCTGGGTGAATACTTGGGACCAGAAGAAAGATTTCTTCTTCTCCAAGTTTTATGTATTCACTGTCGGTCCGCTGGCGTTCGGAGAGTGTCTGGAATCCGATGTCCAGATTACCCTGGGAGATCATCTGCTGCTGACGGCGTACACTCAGCTCATGGGGCTCTACGATAACATTGGGATAAGCCTGGTGGAAGGCCGGATAGACGTGTGTGAACATTTCGCTGCCGCGCCCCGGGGTAAAGCCGATGGAAAGGCGGCCTTTTTTAGCGTCAGTCATATCGTTGATCAGGTTATAGGTCCGCTGCTTGATCCGCAGGATTTCCCGCGCATTATCGAGGTAGACCTGACCAATTTCGGTAGGACGCATATCGACCTTGCTGCGGTGGAAGAGCGGGGCACCCAGCTCTTTTTCCAGACGGAGAAGCTGCTGGTTTAAGGCAGACTGGGTGACAAAAAGCTTTTCTGCAGCCCGGGTAATGCTGTGTTCATCATCAATTTTTACAATATATTCGATCTGTTTTAAATCCATAACAATGCCTCCGGTATTGTAACTGGGCGTTTTCCTGGACCGGACTTTTCAGAGAAAAGCTTCCGGCTAGGCGTGTTTTTCATCTTCCCATTCTTTATACAGCTCTTTCCATGCATCAGCGAAACGCCGGGAGACCGCAGATGGGTTGCGCTGCAGGATAGAGGGACGTGCGATGGTTTTTCTGCTGTTTAAACGGCTGGTCGTGTCGGCAATCTTTTCGTTCAGACTGCTGATGCGTGCAGCCAGAGCCGCTTTTTTGGCATCGAACGATGCAGCCAGTTCTTCTTTCCGTGCAGCAACGGTTTCCTTGTGTAATTCCATTGCCTCTGCCAGTTCCTCTTTCCGCGCAGCAACAGCTTCTTTATGTGCTTCCACAGCTTCCACAAATTCTTCTTTCCGTGCAGCAATGGCTTCCCGGTGAATCTCGGCAGCGGTTGCCAGCATTTCTTTCCGCGCGGCAGCCAGCTGCCTGCTGTTTTCTACATTTTCAGCAACAGCATCCAGCAGCTCTTCCTTCGCATTTTCTACATTCTGCATGGTTTCGGCCTTTAACAGTGCAAGCTGCACCTGCATATCCTCCAGGTCTGCACGCAGCTTTGCAACGCTTTCCAGAGCCTTTGCCAGTCCCAGGGCTTCCTTCGTGGACTGGATGGTGTCCATCACAAAGCAGCCGCTGACGGCTCCAAGCAGGCACCATTCGAGTACCGGCGGCAGATTCAGCACAAGGTGCTCGATCGGCTTGTGGATGACCTCCGTCATGAGGATGGTTAAGAATCCCCAGGCAATGGAAGAGGTCAGACAGATATAACCGTGAATATTAAATTTCTGGTTGCTGTAATCCCAGTAGCGTACCTTAAACAGACGTTCCATTACATAGCCGGTCATATATTCCAATAAAGTGGCTGCCACAACACCGGAGCAGTAAACAAGAAACAGGTTATTTTTGACCGGGAGAGAAACCCAGAGCATCATAACTGCGCCGGTTCCATACAGGGGCAGCATGGGAAGCCGCAAAAATCCACGGTTGACAAAGTGGTGCTTCTTTAAGGACACATAGGTGGACTCAAAGATCCATCCGAAAAAGCAATAGATATAGAAGAAAGTAAGCCAGTGATACCAGGCGTAAGTGTACATTGCAGCTTCTCCTTAATTTGTGTAGTAAGATAATTTCCGGGTTTTTTAATTTCCATTTAGTTTAGCATATCCGAACCTAACCTTCAATACACATCTGATGCTGCATTGTACAGAGATTGTGCTTCTCTTATCGCCCGGGGACAGGAATTTTTTGAATCGTAACCATAATAAATCATGGACAAACCGTATTTGCCTGTGCTACAATCAACAAAAATAATTGTTACAAAAACCTGTGCATATTTATGTTTGCGCAACGCGAGAACAGCAACCTTATTTGCAGAGGGAGAAAGGAAAGAGCTATGAATTTAACATATCAGAGCACCAGAGGCGGCGAGAGCGGGCTGACAGCATCCCAGGCTATTTTAAAGGGTCTGGCAGACGATGGCGGACTGTTTATGCCGGTTTCTATTCCGAAGCTGGATGTATCCATGGAAGAGCTGGCAGGCATGACCTACCAGGAGACTGCATACCAGGTTATGAAACAGTTTTTAACTGATTTTACAGAGGAGGAGCTGCGTTACTGTATCGATCACGCATATGACAGCAAGTTCGATACAGAGGAGATCGCTCCGCTTGTAAAGGCAGACGGCGCGTACTATCTGGAATTGTTCCACGGAAGCACGATCGCATTTAAAGACATGGCGCTGTCCATTCTTCCGTATCTTATGACAACCTCTGCAAAGAAGAACCATGTGGAAAATGAGATCGTGATCCTGACAGCAACCTCCGGCGATACCGGAAAGGCTGCTATGGCTGGCTTTGCGGATGTACCGGGAACCCGCATCATTGTATTTTATCCGAAGGGCGGTGTCAGCAAGGTACAGGAGCTGCAGATGGTAACCCAGAAGGGCGAAAACACAGCAGTTGTTTCTATCCACGGCAATTTCGATGATGCCCAGACCGGCGTTAAGAAAATTTTCGGCGATAAAGAGTTTGCGGCAAAACTGGCAGCGAAGGGCTTCCAGCTTTCCTCAGCTAACTCCATCAATATCGGCCGTCTGGTCCCGCAGGTGGTTTACTATGTTTATGCATATGCGAAGCTGGTACAGAATGGTGAGATCAAGAACGGTGATCTCATCAACGTGACGGTCCCGACCGGAAACTTCGGAAACATTCTGGCTGCATATCTGGCAAAGCAGATGGGTGTTCCGGTCAAGACCCTGATCTGCGCATCCAACGACAACAAGGTTCTCTACGACTTCTTTAAGACTGGTACCTATGACCGCAAGAGAGAGTTTATCCTGACCAACTCCCCGTCCATGGATATTCTGATCTCCAGCAACTTAGAGCGCCTGATCTACTTAAGCACCGGCTGTGATGCAGCTGTAAACAAGAAGCTTATGGAAGATTTAAGCACTAAGGGTGCTTATACGGTAACTGATTCCATGAAAGCCTTCATGAAGGACTTTGTAGGCGGTTATGCAACCGAGGCAGAGAATGCTGCAGGCATTAAGCATCTGGCAGATGAGACCGGATACATCATTGATACGCATACCGGAGTTGCTTCCTGCGTATATAAAAAGTATGTGGAGGAGACCGGAGACAAGACCCCGGCGGTCATTGCATCTACCGCAAGCCCGTACAAGTTCTCCCACAGCGTTATGGCAGCAGTAACTGGCAAGGAAGCAGACACCGATGAGTTTGCATCCATCGATGCACTGTGCAAAGCATCCGGCGTGGCAATCCCGCGTGCGGTGGAAGAGATCCGCAATTCCAAGATCCGCCATACCAGAGAGTGCGACGCAGCCGATATGGAGAATACGGTAGCTGAAATTCTTGGACTGTAATTGGCTTGTAATTGGAATGTTATATGCTTCACAAAAATCAGTTTTTGTACTATAATAGGAGCAGTAGCCGCGGTAACAGGAAAACAAGACAGTTACCGGATGGTGTCTGCTTTGGGACAGGCATTGCGGCAAAATTATAGAAAACGGAGGTTTTGAACATGTTAGTATCTGCAACAGAAATGCTGAAGAAGGCAGTAGAAGGACACTATGCAGTAGGTCAGTTCAACATTAACAACCTGGAGTGGACCAAGGCAATCCTTGCAACCGCACAGGAGTTAAACTCCCCGGTCATTCTGGGTGTATCTGAGGGCGCAGGCAAATATATGACCGGCTTTAAGACTGTTTCCGCTATGGTAAAGGCCATGATCGAGGAAATGAACATTACCGTTCCGGTAGCCCTGCACTTAGACCACGGCACCTACGATGGCTGCTACAAGTGTATTAAGGCTGGCTTCTCCTCCATCATGTTCGATGGTTCCCACTACGCGATCGAGGAAAACGTAGAGAAGACCAAAGAGTTAGTAAAGGTTGCCCATGCCATGGGACTTTCCATTGAGGCTGAGGTAGGCTCCATCGGCGGCGAGGAAGATGGCGTAATCGGTATGGGCGAGTGCGCAGACCCGAACGAATGCAAGATGATCGCAGATCTCGGTGTGGACTTCCTGGCAGCAGGTATCGGCAACATCCACGGTAAATATCCGGCGAATTGGAAGGGCTTAAGCTTTGAGACTCTGGCAGCAGTCAAAGAGAAGGTTGGCGATCTGCCGTTAGTTCTGCACGGCGGTACCGGTATCCCGGCTGACATGATCAAGAAAGCGATCGACCTCGGCGTTGCAAAGATCAACGTAAATACCGAGTGTCAGTTATCCTTCGCAGATGCTACCCGCAAATACATCGAGGCAGGTAAGGACTTAGAGGGCAAGGGCTTTGACCCGCGTAAGCTGCTCGCACCTGGCGCAGAGGCTATTAAAGCAACTGTAAAAGAGAAGATGGAACTGTTCGGTTCTGTTGGAAAAGCCTGAGACCTTGCAAAAAAATAAAAGAAAATGCGAAAAAATACTTGCATTTTCTTACCTGATGGGTTATTTTAGGTAGGGAACGATGGTGTTCTTCCAATAAGGAAGAGCACCATTTTTTTACATAACTATCAAGGAAGCGCCTTTGGCGCATCCGTTGGTTAACCGAAGCCTGGCTTGAAAAAACATGCAGCGGTGAGAATAGCTGCTCATCGATAAAAAACAGTCGGGGCAGGAGGAGGAGACCGGGAACGGCAATTCTGAATGAGAGGAAGGAAAAGTCTATGAGCGAAATCGTAAATGTAGCTGAGATTTTTGGCAAGAACGTCTTCAACGAAACCGTTATGAGAGAACGCTTACCAAAGAGCGTTTTCAAGAAAATGAAAAAGACCATCGAAGATGGTGCTGAGCTGGATCCATCCATTGCAGATGTAGTTGCACATGCAATGAAGGACTGGGCTATCGAAAGAGGAGCAACCCATTATACCCACTGGTTCCAGCCGCTGACTGGTGTAACTGCTGAGAAGCATGATTCCTTCATTTCTGCACCAGATTCAGAGGGAAAGGTAATCATGGAATTCTCCGGCAAAGAGCTGATCAAAGGTGAGCCGGATGCATCTTCCTTCCCTTCAGGCGGTCTGCGTGCTACCTTCGAGGCAAGAGGCTATACCGCATGGGACTGCACCTCCCCGGCATTCTTAAGAGAAGATGCATGTGGCGTAACTCTTTGCATCCCAACTGCATTCTGTTCCTATACCGGTGAAGCACTGGATCAGAAGACCCCGCTTCTCCGTTCCATGCAGGCGATTGACGAGCAGTCCTTAAGAATCTTAAGACTCTTTGGCAATACCACTGCAAAGCGTGTATGTCCATCTGTTGGTCCGGAGCAGGAGTATTTCATCGTAGACCGTCAGAAATATTTACAGAGAAAAGACCTGATCTACACCGGCCGTACCTTATTTGGCGCAATGCCTCCTAAGGGGCAGGAGCTGGATGACCATTACTTTGGTGCGATCCGTGAGCGTATTGGTGCTTACATGAAGGCAGTCAACGAGGAACTCTGGAAGCTTGGTGTTACCTCCAAGACCCAGCACAATGAGGTTGCTCCGGCACAGCATGAGCTGGCTCCGATCTACGATCAGGCAAACCTGGCAGTAGACCACAACCAGATGGTCATGGAAACCTTAAAGAAGGTTGCCGGCCGTCAGGGCCTTACCTGCCTGCTTCATGAGAAACCGTTCGCAGGTGTCAATGGTTCCGGTAAGCATAACAACTGGTCCCTGACTTCCGATGACGGCGTGAACCTGTTAAATCCGGGTGATACCCCTCATGAAAATATCCAGTTCCTTCTGGTTCTGGCCTGCATCTTAAAGGCAGTTGATACCCACGCAGACCTGCTTCGTGAATCCGCAGCCGATATCGGAAACGATCATCGTCTGGGTGCAAATGAGGCACCGCCAGCCATCATCTCTGTATTCTTAGGTGAGCAGCTGGAGGATGTCATCGATCAGCTGTGCAGCACCGGTGAGGCAACCCATTCCAAGACCGGCGGTACCTTAAAGACCGGCGTTGCAACCCTTCCGGATCTGGACAAAGATGCAACCGACCGTAACCGTACTTCACCGTTTGCATTTACCGGAAATAAATTTGAGTTCCGTATGGTGGGATCTTCGGATTCTGTGGCTCCGGCAAACGTAGTGCTGAATACCATTGTGGCTGAGGTATTTAAGGAAGCAGCAGATGAACTCGAAAAGGCAGAGGATTTTGATACTGCAGTTCATGACATGATCAAGAAGCTGTTCCGCGATCATAAGCGCATCATCTTCAACGGCAACGGCTATTCCGATGCATGGGTAGAAGAAGCAGAGAGACGCGGCCTTCCGAACATCCGCTCCATGGTAGATGCAATCCCGGCTATCACCACCGATAAGGCTGTGAAGCTGTATGAATCCTTTGGCGTATTCACCAAGGCAGAGCTGGAGTCCCGCGCCGAGGTTGAGTACGAGGCATATTCCAAGATGATCAACATTGAAGCAAAGACCATGATCGATATGGCAAGCAAGCAGATCATCCCGGCAGTTATCAAGTACACAACCCAGCTGGCAGGTTCCCTGGGAGCAGTCAAGGCTGCATGTCCAGAGGCAGATACCAGTGTGCAGACAGAACTGCTTACCGAAACTTCTGCACTGCTGTCTGACATGAAAGTGGCTCTGGCAGCACTGACCGACATTACGGAGAAAACAGCAGGTGTTTCCGGTGCAGAGGCTCAGGCCCATGCTTACCACGATAAGGTTGTTCCGGCTATGGCAGCACTCCGTGCACCGGCCGACAAGCTGGAAATGATCGTAGACAAGGACCTGTGGCCATTCCCGAGCTACGGTGATCTGATGTTTGAGGTATAAAACAGAGTAACAATTTGATTCACTTTAATAGGGCCGTGTGAGTTGCCTTTCGGCAACTCACACGGCCCTTGTCATATACTTATATTGTTATTTGTCCGAAATTTGTAAGAATCTATTTCGTGTGAATTGGTTGAATAATCTGTGTATTATTGCTAAAATGGAAAGCATAAAGGTCGCTTGAATAAGGATGATTGCCGGTTTCGGATGGACCTGCAAAAAGAAGCGGCGGCGCGACGATACGAAGGAGCTTTATAATATGAAGAAAAAGAATTTGGCAATGCTTACACTGGCAGCACTTTTGAGCCTTGGGACGGCTGGAATCACTGCGTTTGCGGCAACCGGCTGGGCACAGGAGGGCAGCAACTGGGTTTATTACAATAATAATGGAAGCAAGGTCACCAATGCATGGCGTCAGGCGCAGGACGGAACCTGGCGTTATCTGGAGAGCAGTGGTGCCATGGCAACCAATAAGTGGGTCGATAACGACGATTACTATGTGGATGCCAGCGGTATCATGATCACAAATAAGTGGCTGCAGGTAGCTAACAGCCGGAAAGCTTCCGGTTACGACTGGTATTATTTTGGAAACAATGGCAAGTGCTCCAAAGATAAGTGGGTACAGATCGACGGCCAGTATCATTATTTTGGTGACAGCGGTGTTATGGAGACCGGCTGGATCCTGGATGATATGTACTACTGCGATGATTCTGGCGTTATGGTGACTGGCTGGAAAAAGCTGACTCCGCCGGAGGAGTATCAGGATACTGATACCCATACAGGTCCGTTTGAGACTGCGAGTGATGGCCAGTACTGGTATTATTTTGGAACAAACGGAAAGAAAGTCGTTCCGAATGAGAATGGAACTAACGTAAAACAGAAAAAGATCAATGGAACCTATTATTGCCTGCGGGAGGATGGCGCACTCCAGACTGGCTGGGTCTGCGTTACCGGAGATGAATCCGACAACATCGAAGATTACCGTCTGGTCGACACGGACGGTAAGGTGCGGACAGGGTGGTATTCTACGGAACCGCCGGAATATCTTCAGGGACATTACGATCACGATGTAGAATGGTTCTACTTTAATTCCAAGGGAGTTCCGGAAACTGGTCCTGCGAAGGGCAGTGCAAAAACCAGTGACTTAAAACGCATCAACAGCAATACTTACCTGTTCAATGAGTATGGTGTCCCGGTATACGGAATCCAGAAGGTTTATACCAGCGGCGGTGAATACACTGCTTATTACTTTGGCACCTACGCACAGAGCAGCATGCTGAAAGGAAAGTACAACATCACGGAGGGCGGTGTATCCTGGCCTTACTATTTTAATTCTACTGGCCGTGGCTATACGGGTGTATATGATAATTACCTTTACTATATGGGCAAGCTCCAGAAGGCAGATTCCGGCAGCAAGTATGAGGTATACAGTATTCCGAGTGGCAACAGCTTCAAGAATTATGTAGTCAACACATCTGGAAAGATCGCAAAAAATACGACTGTGAAAGACAGCAATGGTACAAAATATAAAACCAACAGTGGTGGCATCCTGGTCAAGGAGGATGACGAGAGCGTAGATGGCGGAAGCTACCGCAGCCCGGAAGAACCGGATTGGGATAACGATTAAAAAATCCGGGGTTAAAAAACCTTTTGTCCCAAACATCATATATGTGTGTGAATAGGAATGATCATGAAAGGGAAACTGACAGTCAGGAGACTGTAAGGTTTCCCTTTTGTATTTTGCGGGCAGCGAACCGAAGCCTGCGCTGCTGACACGCATTTTTATATAGAAGAAACACGTTTTGCCTGAAAATAAAGAAACAGGATTGTATACGAATAAAAACATAAAAATAATGGCTAAAATACTTGCTTTTATGGAAAGACTATGATATTATACAAAGGCTGTGACATGATAGCGATGAAACGTGAGGTTGCTGCCCACATGGCAGGTTTTCCGTGGAGCGAATGTCAAGTTAGGAAACTGACGACAAGTCACTGTACCAATTTAACAGCTGTAGTAAAAGAGTAATTGCAGTAACGCAGTGTGTAGTCCGCGCGACACACACGGAGATGTGTACAGTCACCGCTTGTCGTACTTCAAACAAAAGTGCGAAAAGGAGGCGACTTTTTTTATGGCAAGTCAAGTAATGAGAATCACATTAAAAGCTTATGATCATCAGTTAGTAGATCAGTCCGCTGGAAAGATCATCGAGACAGTAAAAAAGACAGGATCTCAGGTGAGCGGACCAGTGCCGTTACCAACTAAGAAAGAGGTTGTAACAATTCTGCGTGCGGTTCATAAGTACAAAGATTCCAGAGAGCAGTTCGAGCAGAGAACTCACAAGAGACTGATCGATATCACTGCACCAAGCCAGAAGACAGTAGATGCACTGTCCAGACTGGAAATGCCAGCTGGTGTGTCCATCGACATCAAGATGAAGACCAAATAATCCCAGTAAGCATTAATGATTATGTTTATATCCTGAAGGGTTTAGATATAGAAGCAACACTACATTCCTGTAGGAATCAACATACCGGCAACGGTTCATAGTGTTCCACGTATATTAGGCTGTTCTAGGATGAATGCGAAAGCATTCCGCTGTAGATCATGAAACAGGAGGTAAGACAATGAAGAAAGCGATTTTAGCAACAAAAGTCGGAATGACCCAGATCTTCAATGAGAATGGTGCGTTAGTTCCGGTAACCGTACTTCAGGCAGGACCTTGTGTAGTAACTCAGGTTAAGACCGAAGAGAACGACGGTTACAAAGCAGTACAGGTTGGTTTCGTTGATAAGAGAGAAAAACTTGTTAACAAACCACAGAAAGGCCACTTTGATAAGGCTGGCGTATCTTACAAGAGATATGTGAGAGAATTCAGATTTGAGAATGCGGAAGAGTATTCTGTAAAGGATGAGATCAAGGCTGAGATCTTCGCAGCAGGCGATAAGATCGATGCAACCGCTATTTCCAAAGGTAAAGGCTTCCAGGGCGCAATCAAGAGACATGGACAGTCCAGAGGACCTA
>OGIO01002419.1_pt1 | contig 11192 bp, 10 predicted proteins | sample 1571841 | NCBI WGS metagenome assembly OGIO01 (sample SAMEA2582111, study PRJEB24529) | metagenome | biome: Human gut stool | place: China | collected 2011
CAGATAGGTCATAAAATAGATCAGTGCACTTCCAAGGTCTGTGGAGATCACAAGGATCAGCACATGGACAGCCGCCAGAATGGTAGTTTTGACAATCTGCGAAAATTCGGTCGATTTTGATAACATTCCGGCAATGCAGAATACATAAATAATCTTGACAAACTCCGATGGCTGTAGGGTAATGCCGGCAATCGTCAGTGACAGCTTTGCACCATTTGTCACCGTTGCCATGACCGCAACCGCTACCAGAAGTCCGATGCCAAGGATAGCATAGACCACAGCAAATTTCGTGATAAATTTCAGCTTGCTGATCAGCCACGGCACGATCAGAGCGATCACCGTTCCGATCACACAGATCTGAAACTGTTTGACCGACTGATCATAAGACAGTCTTGTAACCATAATAAAACCGATCGTGATCAGCATACACATGTTATTGATTGCAAGTTTGGAAGCTTTCGGATACAGATGCCTGAAAAAGATCAGTGTCGCTGCCAGATACAATGCCTGTTCCCCGTAAAAAAACAGGATCTGGGACTGGTTCATCTGAAGGTACAGTACCATAAAAGCCACAAAATGGAGACAGAACATCACCACATTCTGTCTGATAAAGAGGAATTCTCTCGCTTCCTCGCTCCGCTTAGCAAAGATCAGAATACTTTGCAGCGTATAGATCACCATCAAAGTGATCAGAACATATTTTGAAAATTCTATGATCAGTTTATCCACCGTTTCACCTACTCCACTCCTCGTTTGTAGTGTCCTCTTGTAAATTCATATCCCGGCTCTCCCAGTTCTTCTCCCCAAAGATATTCTTTCACAAATCGCTTCGCGACTGCCGCCGCTTCTTTGTTGCTTTCTGTCGTAAACGCCAGCCGTACAGATGCCGGGCTGCATTTTCGCACCTCTTCGCTCCATCCGTGCAACGAAACCGGAACAGAATTGTAAATCACATTATAACAGTAACTGCAGCAGTTTTTCACCGGAAATTCTTTTCCCTTGCGATCACGTACCTTAAAAAGCTCCGGCGTTTTCTGACAGTGTCCGGCACTTTTTTTCAGACACTGTGTGCTTGTCATGACCGGAATCCTTCCGTAGACCAGCATTTCATCGCCATCGCAGTCACGCTCTTTCAATTCTTTGAACGTAAGCTCTGCAGGGCAGACAAAAAAACTGCAGCCCAGATTTCTTAAAAACGCTTTCGCTTCTTTATTATAAGCATAAACATTGTAATCTGCTGCCCAGGTTCCGTCATATCCGATCTGCTCCAGATATGCGATCTGCTCCGTATTTTTGACCATCATTCCGTCAAAACAGGTCATATACTGCTTCATCTGCTGATCCCACAGTTCCTGATCTTTTGTCCGGAACAGAGACGGAAAAATGTACCAGAGCTCCTTTTTCTGCCCCTGGCATCTCTGTGCCATCGACGGAATCTGTTCACACATCCGGAAATCCAGAAAGCATTTGCTGTCAAGATAAATCCTTTTGACACCTTCTATTTGCAGCATTTCTTCAAACAGGTCTGCCCGTTCGATCGATACAGAAAGCTTTGCTTTCTTTTCTTGCTTCCCGTCATCGGCAGATTTTTCTGCTTCCACTTTTTCCATCTCCGGGCTGTTTTCTCCTGTTTTCCCGGATTTGTCAGATTTTCTCTGATAAGCCTGCAGCTGTTTTTCCTGTAATGCTTCCAGAGCCCCCCGTCGAAGTTCATTGAAACTCTGCATCGGAAGAAAACACTCCTCATCCATCACAACCTGAAGATGTTCAAACAGATACGGCGAATTTCCGGTACGCATCATCTGTTTTCTTACACGTTCCTCCGCAATCGGCTGTTTCTGTGCCGCCTGTACAATCGCTCCGCTCTGGGAGGCCGTGATCCTGCCTTCCGGCCCGTCATATGTCACCGTCAGTATAACAGGTTTCCCTTTAAAAATCATTAACTTGCCCTTAATTTTTTCATAGAGGATCTTCCCGATATACTTCTCTTTCAGTCCTTCCATCAGTTTTGCATTGTACGTGCGATTCCAGATGCCTCCCTTCTGCAGTCTGCCCGCATCGCGGACTTTCATGGAAAAGATCCTGCCTTTTTTCACATCTTCCGCTACCGTTGCAGACTCCAGCATATCACCTTTTTGCAGATTTTCCAGTGCTTTAAAAGTAAGCTGTCCGCCTTTTCTCTGTTCCAGAAGCATGGCACCTTCTGTCCCGTAGTGATTCTGCCGCTTCATGGACATCATCGACACACCATGGTATCTCTGATAATATCCTGTGGAAAAACCGCCCCGGTTATACAGATCCATCAAATCCTGGATATCTTTTTTCTCCACATGATATCCTTCTTTTCCTTTTTTACGATAAAGATCCACATATTTGCGGTACATGGCTGCCACACCTGCTGCATACTCCGTTCGCTTCATCCTGCCTTCGATCTTCAGAGAATCCACGCCCGCTTCCAAAATCTCCGGCAAAATCTGCAAAGTACAGATGTCTTTCGGACTTAACCAGAACTGCTCTTTTCCTTCATATACATAAGGAAGTCTGCACGGCTGTGCACAGCGTCCACGGTTCCCGCTGCGTCCTCCGATCATACTGCTCATCAGACACTGACCGGAATAACAGTAACAAAGTGCCCCGTGCACAAAACATTCGATTTCCAGAGAAGTATTCTGCCGGATCGCTGCAATCTCCTCCAGGCTGATCTCTCTTGCCGGAACAACTCTGGATGCTCCCAGTTTTTCCAATAAAGCTGCACTTTGCACGGAATGGACCGACATCTGTGTGCTGGCATGAAGATCAAGATTGGGAAATTCTCTTTTCAAAAAAGCAAATGCCCCGAAATCCTGCACGATCACGGCATCCAGACCCTGCTCATAAAACGGCACCAGCCAGTCTGCCAGTTGATAAATCTCCGACTGTTTCATTAGCGTATTGATTGTCAGATATAATTTTTTATTGTGCAGATGACAGTAATCGATGCATTCTGACAACTCTTCATCAGACAGATTGTTTGCATACGCCCTCGCACCAAACATTCTGCCTCCTGTATAGACTGCATCTGCACCTGCATACAATGCAGCTTTTAATCCTTCGATCGAACCTGCCGGTGCCAGAACTTCTGTTTCCACAAAATCCCTCCTGTACTTTTCATGGCAAAAGCCACCTGTTTTCATGTAAACTTAAAAAGGTTGGCAGACGCAATGCCGAACTGCCTTTTCTCCGGCTCTTTGTGTCGTTCCAACCTCTGTCTGTATTACTTGCCCAACTCTGTCTCCAGTTTTACAATCTGCTTCTGGTACTCTGTTGCCTGTTCTTTTAAAGCTTCCAGCTCTTTTGCTGCATCTTCCAGCTTGATCTGAGTGGAGATCAGTTCATGTTTCAAATCGTACAGTTCCTGATCTTTCTGTGCCAGCTCTTCTTCGACCATCTCCACCTGATTCTTGGCTTTAAAATAATCATCTGCAACATTCAACTCCAGCAGGATGCTTTTCAACTCCTGGGACAGTCTTGCGTAACCATCCAGTTTTTTTAATTCTGCCAGTTTGTTATTGATATATGTGGCAACCCGCTGCAGATACTCTTCACTCTCATATCCACTCAGGGTATAAATCTTCCCATCAATGAGTACTTCCGTTTTGTTTTTGGATGACATCCTGTGTACTTCCTCTCTTTCGGTAATTACTTGACGCATGATCTTTCCCTATTATAACCTCATATCGCAATTATTTACAAGAGAATATTACAAATCTTTTTCATTTCGTTTCTTCTTTTTCAATTCCAAGGTGCTGATACGTAAGATCTGTGACCACTCTTCCCCTCGGTGTACGCATGATAAACCCGTTTTTGATCAGAAACGGCTCATAAACTTCTTCGATCGTTCCGGCATCCTCACCGATCGCCGCTGCCAGAGTATCCAGCCCGACCGGACGGCCCATAAATTTCTCTGTCATCGTATAGAGGATCCGGCGGTCCGTCTGATCAAGTCCACAGGAATCCACCTCCAGAAGATCCAGGGCGAAGGATGCTACTTCTCCTGTGATCTTTCCATCGTAACGCACCTGTGCAAAATCGCGGACACGTTTCAAAAGACGGTTTGCAAGCCTTGGCGTTCCCCTGGAACGTTTGGCAAGCTCGGCGGCTCCCTGCGGATCGATCTCCACATTCAGTACATCCGCCGACCGCATGATGATCGTCTGCAGCTCTTTTTCTGTATAAAATTCCAGGTGATGTACCACTCCGAAACGATCCCGCAAAGGTGCCGTCAGAAGGCCTGCCCTTGTCGTTGCCCCGACCAGTGTAAATTTCGGCAGATCCAGGCGGATCGATCTGGCGGAAGCTCCTTTTCCGATCACAATGTCGATCGCATAGTCTTCCATGGCCGGATAGAGTACCTCCTCCACCTGACGGTTCAGACGGTGGATCTCATCTACGAAAAGCACATCGCCCTCCTGCAGATTATTAAGGATTGCCGCCATCTCCCCCGGTTTTTCGATCGCCGGTCCCGAGGTGATCTTGATATTTACCCCCATCTCATTGGCAATGATACCGGCAAGCGTCGTCTTTCCAAGTCCCGGAGGTCCATAGAAAAGGACATGATCCAGCGTATCGCCTCTCTGCTTCGCCGCTTCGATATAAACTTTTAAATTTTCTTTTGCTTTTTCCTGTCCAATATACTGTTCTAATGTCTGCGGTCGCAGATTTTTTTCAGAAGATACATCTTCCTCCAGAATATCCGTTGTGATAATTCGCTTTGCCATTTTTTTCCTCTTTTTATTTATTCTAAGATCTTAAAGTCAGAAGATGCCCTGCGATTTCAGACTTTTAACCCCGGCATCATTCCAGTTTCAGATCAGATCATTCTTTTCAGTGCTGCTTTCAGTATTGCCTCGGTGTCCATATCATCTCCCGGCTCCACCTTCTGCACGGCACGCAGAGCATCCGCCGGACTGTAGCCGAGAGCTGTCAGGGCTTCCACTGCTTCTCCTCTTGCATCCGGAAGCGTCTCTTCTGCTTCCTGTTCATGCAGAAGCTTCTTCTCAAATGCATCCTCCAGATCCAGCTTGTCTTTCAGTTCCAGGATCATTTTTTTCGCCGTCTTCACACCGATCCCCGGTGCTTTGGCGATGGTTTTTGCATCTTCCGACAAAACGGCAAATCTCAAATCATCTGCTGAAAATGCAGTCAGGATCCCAAGTGCCGCCTTCGGTCCGATCCCGCTGACACCAAGCAGCAGTGAAAAAACTTCCAGATCATCCTTGTGCTGAAATCCATAGAGCTGCATCGCATCCTCTTTTACGTGAAAATAAGTGTGAAGCTTCACCTGACTGCCCATTTTCGTCAGCTGCTCCGACTCTCTTCCCGATATATAAATACGATATCCGATTCCATGGACATCCAAAATCACACTTCCCGGAAGTGTCTCCACAAGTTCCCCTTTGATATACGCGATCATAGTTTCCCCTCTGTTGTTCTGTTTTATATTCCAAACCGTTACGTGATTTTTTCCAGAACGGTTAGTCTCTGTCTTTTTTTCCATGTCTCATCTGATATATACAGATGATATCCCATCGCATTTCCAACCTGCCAGTCATAAAATGCCTTTTTTTCTTCCGCCAATGCTTCCAGAATACTCATAATTGTTCCGCCATGGACGACGATCGCCGCAGAATATTTCTTTTGCTCCAAAAGTTCCGCCACAATCGTTTTAAAAGCTTCCACACAGCGTTTCCGGAAATGGCTCTGCTCTTCGCCCGCCGGAAACGGCAGTGTCCCGTTGCTGTCAAGCCATCTTTGATAATCCGCATCACCGGATAATTCCTGAAAATTTTTGTTTTCATATCTGCCGAAATCGCATTCCCGCAGATCTGAAACCACAGAAATAGACTGCTTTGGAAACAGGATCTTCGCACTTTCCCTGCACCGCAGCATCGGACTTACAAAAAGTGCCTCCACTGCCGGATACTTTTTCGCATCTGCCATCTGCATAAGACTTTGCTTTCCTTCTTCGCAGAGCGGTTCGTCCGTTGTCCCGATATATCGTCCTTCCAGATTTCCTTTTGTTTTTCCGTGTCGTATCAGATAAACATCCATATTATATCGTTCCCTTTTTCTGTTTGCTGTCCACTGCTCACAGTGATGCACAGCATGCATCGCAATGCCCGGTTCTTCTGTGCACCTCTGCCATCCGCCAGGATGCTGCATCATTTGATTTTTGTTCCGATACCGCAGACTACACGATACACTGCATCTGCCCAAGAAGCAATCTCCGTGCAGACACGCCCGGTTGTCTCCCGGTAGTTCCGGTCAAACACATCCATCGGAACCACGCCGTATCCGAGTTCGTTGCTGATCAGGACAAGATCCGGATTCTTCATCCACAGCTGTTCTGCCAGATCCTGCACACTCATTTCCTGCTCCAACATTCTTCGGATATACTCATGGAAATGAAACAGCACTTTTGCATGGTAAATATCCGAAAAAGCACAGCTTGTGCCATCCGTAAAATCTTCTCTTTTCTCGTTCAGAAGTTTCTCTGCAAACGCCTTTTTCCCCTGAAACGTTCCTCCTACGATCAATATCATATATGATATCTCCATTTCTCATATGATTTTTATCTTTTGACATCCTTATCGCAAGATACACAGTCGACCTTGTATGACAAGCTCTTAACGTAAAACAATACGAAGTCCGATCACGCAGACTGCCATAAACAGTTCGCAGTTCTGAAGGAAGAATCCTGCCAGATCGCCGGTGATCCCGCCAAATTTTTCATAAGATAAATGGCGGTACCAGAAAAATACCAGCAATGCCCCGATCAGCTCTGCCGTTCCGTACAGTGGATCCAGATACAGCAAAAGTCCGGCACATACGATCAGATAACAGATCATCACGATCCGCACTCTGCTCTTTAATGCCATGTCTGAAAACGTCGCTGCAAGCCCTGTATTTTTCGCCATACGGAAAGATACCAGTGAAAGTCCGCTCAATGCCCTGGAAATGACAAAACCGATTGCCAGAAGTCCTATTGTATGGGCATCTGCCTCGGAATAAATCCCGAAATCCAGAACAAACCAGCAGCTCCCTATGATAATCGCAAATGCTCCGGCATGCGAATCTTTCAAGATTTCAAGCTTTTCTTCTTTTGTTTTATAAGAACTGAGTGCATCTGCTGTATCCAGAAGACCATCCAAATGGATCCCTCCGGTGATCAAAACCGGGATCAGGATCAGAACTGCTGTAAAAAGCAGACTTCCAGAGAGCTTCGCTCCGACAAGCATATTCCACAGAAGCGTTGCCGCTCCGATCACAGCCCCGACTGCCGGAAAAAAGCAGATACAGTACTGCATACTTTCTTTTGTCCATTCCACCTGCGGCATTGGGATCTTCGAATACATCGAAAAAGCAACGCACAAACTTCTTCCTATATTTTTCATGCCATTCTCTTCTTTCCTGCTGCCAGAAACAGCAGCTGTGATATCAAAATTTTTTTACTTTATCCGAAGCGGGATACCGTAGACTACTTCATAGCAGACATCGGAAATTTCCGCCAGATATGCATTGATCCTTCCGAGCAGCCTCTGATAATTTTCCGTCTCTTTATCATAGACCATACCATCTGAAAAAATCTCATTCGTGACAACGCAGACATCTGCCGCCTGCTCTTTCAGATGTAAAATCCCATCACAGATTGCCTCATAAGCGTGTTCTTTTGCCCCTTCCGGCGAAAAAACTTCATTTGCCGCCAGATTGGACATACATTCCAGGAGCACCGCCGTGTCCTTTGGAATCCTGACATGGACAAGATCCGTCGGACATTCCAAGGTATCAAAATGCTTCTCTTTTCGCATTTTTCTGTGGCGTTTCACACGCTGTCTGCTCTCTTCATCAAAACAGACCATCGTCGCAATATAGAGCCTGTTTTTCTCCGGAAATTTCAGGATCTGTTCTTCCGCAAAGGCAGATTTCCCGCTGCCGCTGCCGCCTGTCACCGTAACAAACATCGCATCCCCCTCCTCAGACCAAGTGCTCATACTGCTCAATGCTTGCCTCTTCAAAGGTACTCATGCTATTATAAACCACACAGGCAAGATCAAGGATTGGAAACAGTGTCAGGGCTCCGGTGCCCTCTCCAAGATGCATCTCACAGTCCAGCATGGCATCTAATCCCAGTTTCGATAGAATCATCTGTGCCGCCGGTTCTTTTGACAGATGAGAAGCAATCATATAATTTACGCAGTTCGGGCAGATCACATACGCTGCCAATGCTGCAGCTTCAGAAATGATCCCATCGATCACAACCGGAATCCCCTCTGCCGCACCGCCGAGGAACAGACCTGCCATCCCGGCAAGGTCAAATCCTCCGACTTTTGCAAGCACATCGATGCCGTCCGCCGGATCCGGCTGATTTACCTGGATTGCCTGATGGATCGCAGATATCTTCTTTGTCAGCCCAGAAGTAGAAAGCCCTGCACCTCTTCCTGTTACCGCCTCAACCGGAATCCCCAGAAAAACGGCTGCCAGAGCACTGCTGGTGGTGGTATTTCCAATCCCCATCTCTCCGGTTGCAAAGATCTGATAACCTTTTTCCTTTAATTCCCGCACAATGCGGATGCCAGTCTCGATCGCCTGCACTGCCTCCTGCCTGCTCATCGCCGGCCCTTTTGCCATATTTTTCGTGCCATATGCCACTTTTTCATTTCGAAGAGAAGTGTCTCTTGCGATTCCGATATCGACCGGGAAGATATCCGCTCCGGTCGATCGGCACATAATGCTGGAAGTTGCCTTGCCAGACAGCATATTTTCTGAAACGATCGCTGTCACTTCCTGCCCGGACTGCGTGACTCCCTCTTCTACCACACCGTTATCTGCACACATCACAACCAGTGCCTTTTTATCCAGATGAATCCTTTCATTTCCGGTCATCCCGGCGATCCGCACCAGAGCATCCTCCAGTTTGCCAAGACTGTGCAGCGGCTTTGCGATCGAATCCCAGTGCTGCCTGCACCGCTCCATCGCTTCCTGTGATGGTTTCTTGATTTTCTCTAATGTCTCTTCCAGAATCATGATCGTCCTCTATTCTTCTATTTCCTGTAAATTGTTTTACTTTGTTTCAAGTCGAACGCACGTGAGACTTGGTGCGTGATTCTGGTCAGCGAAAACTGACATATTCTTCTCAGAATCACTGCACATTCTACACTTCGTTCCGGTCGGCACAAAACGAGTGTCACCGATATCCAATTCATTATAACAGGAAAAAAACGGCTTCGCAACAAAAAACAGCAGTCAGTTCGAAAATATGTTCTTTTCGTCTGACCGCTGTCTTTTTTACAATAAAGATAATGCAAGGGAAAGTTCTTCGTTGTAACGCGTGGTATACGCCGGATACGTTTTTTTACGATATGCATACAGTTTCTGTAAAAACTGCTCGTCCGTCGTACTGTTTTTGATTCCGGCTGCTTTGACTGCTCCTGCTGCCGTCCACTGACCGTGCTGGATGGAATAGCTAAATACTGCTCCTTTTACAATATCCGGTCTTGCATCCATATTGATATTAAATTTGTTCTGCAGATATCCTGCCGTCACATCATAATATTCACGCTTTGCATAAGCATCCTGATAAGAAGCAAAGCCTTTCGGCGATTTGTTGTAGATCGTTCTCCATGCCGCATAGAATTTCGTATTTCCCTTCAGCAGTGATTTCTGACTGTCAGTGTATGCCGCATATTTTTTAAATTCTGCAAAAAATGTCGGATTGCTCTCATAACAATATTTCACAAATGGAAGCAGTGAATAGCGATAGTCAAACTGATATTTGCCACAGGCATTGCCATTGTCTCCACCAACCTGTGCATAGGCTGCCGTTCCTGACTCAAACGTCGTAAAAAACAACATCTTGTCTGTGATATCATCATCCCTGTCCTGAATGTTTGCTGTACACCTTCCATTCAGGTCAATGTTATAGACAACGCCGTCAATCGTGACTGCCTTGTTTTTCTGCATGACACCTTTGGCATTGAAATAATATGTAACACGGTCAACAGAAAGCAGACCAACTGCTGCAGCAGAACCATTGTCCGGATCCAGATAATATTTCTTTCCTTTCGAATCAAGCCAGCCGCTCTGCAAACCTCCGTCTTTTGCAAAATAATAACGTTTTCCGTCAATCACCTGCCATCCGGTCACACGGTAATATTTTTCACCGGTATAGTAGGTTTTACCGATCCAGTGAAACCAGCCCTGAAGACAGATTCCTGTATTTTTCTGAAAAAAGTAATACTGCTTGTTGATATATCTCCAGCCTGTCAGCATATAACCTTTCTTTTTTCTGAAATAATAGCGATATCCCTCGATCCTTCTCCAGCCGGTCGCTCTCGCACCATTTTTCTTCGGATCCAGATAATACTTCCGTTTTCCGAGCTGGATCCAGCCAAGCTGCTTTTCACCTTCCGGGGTATAGTAATAATATTTTTTGTTGATCTTATACCAGCCACCCTTGAAGTTCTGGATCCACTTTCCGTCCTCACCTACGAAATACTCTCCGATCCACTGATTTTTCACAAGGGAACCGTCCGAACCGGCATAATAATCGCCAACCCACTTGTTCCTGACTAATTTGCTGCCTCTGTATGCATACCAGACACCATCAACATCCTTCCAGACTGCCTTTCTTGCAGCCTCTGCCCTCTGCGGCATACAAAGCATCGCAAACATCACTGCGAATACAGCCAGCATGATTTTTCTTTTTCTCTTCATTATTTATCCTTTCCCCCACACTTGTCAAAACCGATCTGTAACTAAATATCAAATTATTTGTTACAAATCTGTTACATTTCATCGCCATTATAGACGAATTTCCTGTATTTGTCAAATGGATTCCCGAGAAAATACAACCTGTACCTGTGGGGAAAATGAAAATGTATGAAAGAAAGTTCTGCCTTACTTTCATTTTATATGTTTTTCAAGCCACCAGATCAAAATCCCGACATACGGAATCTTCGGATCATCCATCGCCTGAATCTTTTCTAACCTTCGTTTGCAATACAAAGATATATCACCATTTCCACATCTTTTTTTCACATCAAAAATCAGACTTTCCAGCACTTGTTTTCTGTTTTCCTGAAATGATGAATTTGCTCCAGTGAACTACCCATTGTCTAAAGCCAATGGGCTTCCTGCTTCGCAGACCTCGTAAC
>OGIO01002425.1_pt1 | contig 11168 bp, 19 predicted proteins | sample 1571841 | NCBI WGS metagenome assembly OGIO01 (sample SAMEA2582111, study PRJEB24529) | metagenome | biome: Human gut stool | place: China | collected 2011
GCACCGAAAATGTCAGCCAGCTGCTTTTTGTTGACTTCCATTGTTCATTCCACGGCCAAAAACAGAGAAAGGAAACGACAAAGGCCCAAAAGCTCGTTTTCAGCACCTGTCGTTTCCTTTCTTTTCAGGGGGTATTTTAAATAAAAACATTAAGTTACGACGAAGAAGAACGGAAACACCTTAAACCGGAAAATTTTCATAAATAGCGAAAACCCGCGAGGTCGCCGCCCCGTAACCTGTCGGATCGCCGGAAAGGACCCGCAAAATGATAATAATTATCATCTGCATGTCACAACGTGCATCTACGCCATCAAACCACGTCAAATAATCAATTATGACGCAGGTATCATATTAATTGATCTGCATCAACTTAACGTAAAAACAACTTCAGACAATACAAATCAGCGACACTGAATACGGGACAACCTCATGTCAACGAAGAACAGAACCCGCAGAACAACAACCCGCAACATCCGCTTTCCTAACCAAATGATTGAACAAATTAACATCGCTCTTGAGCAAAAAGGGTCCGGGAATTTCTCAGCCTGGGTCATTGAAGCCTGCCGCCGGAGACTGTGCTCAGAAAAAAGAGTTTCTCCTGAAGCAAACAAAGAAAAGAGTGACATTACTGAATTGCTCAGAAAACAGGTCAGACCAGATTGAAGCAATTTAGATAATCGTGCAGACTACGCCCCCTCATATCACATGGAAGGTTTATCTATGGATCAGGTAGTCATTTTTAAACAAATATTTGATAAAGTTCGAAACGATTTAAACTATCAATGGTTTTATTCTGAGCTAAAACGTCACAATGTCTCACATTACATTTACTATTTAGCCACAGAGAATGTTCATATTGTATTAAAAAATGATAATACAGTGTTATTAAAGGGCCTAAAAAACATTGTGTCTGTCAAATTTTCAAAGGATAGGCATCTTATAGAAACGACCTCTAATAAGCTGAAATCCAGAGAGATCACATTTCAGGAATACAGAAGAAACCTTGCTAAAGCAGGAGTTTTTCGGTGGGTTACAAATATCCACGAACAAAAAAGATATTACTATACCTTTGATAATTCATTACTATTTACTGAAAGCATCCAGAAAACTACACAGATCTTACCACGCTAAACCATAACGTCCGGCTTCTCTCACTCCTGAGCCGGACTGCATTGGTTTAATAAAAACCATCAACAATTGTGATTTAGATATTCGGAACCATTCAAATATAACAAAACCCCGTAAAAACGAGGTTTATGGATAAATTTTATTATTGAATACATCAGATTAAATTAATCTTGACATCATAGCTTTCAAGACCCGTCATTTTTTCCCGTGCGGTAAACTGAATACTGGTAACTTCTTTCCCGGTCTTTTTCTTAAGTTCAATAATTTTTTTTGTTATATATTCAGAAATATCTGCTTCTGCTTTTGTTTTTAAGTTTTCAATATTCATCATTTCCTCTTTTAGTCTGTTATGACTTTCCAGTTACACAGTAAGTCGATTATATGGTGCAAACGTGTAAAAGATAAGATGAAACATCGCAATAATCAACATACGATAGTCTAAATTTTACACAAACAGACAAAGAGAATTTTCCTGAATTATCAATGCAATAGCATCAAATCAACTCAAGAGCCTTATTGCTGCTTCCAGAATTTCTTCTGAAGTAACATGTCGATCCGCGGCTACATAAATGACTTTATGATCTCCGGTCAGAGATGGAAACCCTGCGGCCATTACAGTAAGGTGTGTTTTTTCGCCATTTGGATATTCACGCATGATGGTGTTAACTCCAGTCATCGCTGGCACTACCACTGCTGGTTCAGAGTTAAAAAAACTATGATTTTTTTCATGATGTTACCGTAGTATGTGAGTATCCATCGAATAGACACCAAGCAAAAAAGCTCCCGAAGGAGCCTTCATTTTCACTTTCTTAAATCTAACGATAGACGGCTAACATTTAAGTATTGTGAAATATTATCAAATGTAATCATCATTGATTTACAAAAGATACATTTTGCCCCGAAAGGATTCATGTCAGAAACATCAAAAGATGATGTTCTATACTGGGAACCATGACAACACGGGCATCTAAAGTGAATATGGTTTGTAATATTGTCTACCTCAAAGCGCCACTACATGAACAGCGGCAGGACCTTTAGGTCCGTTCTCAATACCAAATTCAACTTCCTGATTCTCAGTTAATGTTTTGAAATCGTTGCTCTGAATTGCTGAGAAATGGACAAACACATCTTTGCTGCCATCTTTCGGCGTGATGAAACCAAAACCTTTTTCAGGGTTAAACCATTTCACTAAACCAGTCATTTTGTTAGACATAATTATTACCTTTTGAAGAAATTAGCCCTTGGGCAGAATGGTCCGAAAAAAAATATCAGAGAGAAAAACCAACAAGGAAATCTCAAGAGGTACAAATAATAAAATTATAACAATGACTGCTTCAGATAAATTTGTAACAAACCAGAACACCATTAACGCATGATTAACCACCCATAGCAAGGATTACTTTTGTAAAGAAAAACACAGCAATGAAAGAATAGCTTTATTTATTAATAAAACGTGTCATTCTGATTAAGACCTTTTATCTTACCCTTAAGATTTCAGGAATTTTGGCTCATGGAAGAGTCCTTTTTATTTAAATTTTACATTCCGCGATGTAAATGTTCCGATTTAATATTACCCTACATTTGATGCTTTTTATCTCTTAAAGATTCATAGATCTGTTGACAAGTCACTCCTGCGATGTAGCGTTCGTCAGCAATTTCAGCATAAAGCTGAGCTTCTGCTGCAATATCTCCGAGCATGTTGGTGAGCATTCCTTCGGCGGTTTTGGTTGTTTTGCCTCTGACGGCAGCGGCAAGATCTGCGGTATGCTTCGCTGCGTCAAGGCGTATGGCATATTTTTTTGCTTCGGCACGCAACTGGTTAACACTATCAGACAGATAAGCAGCCCTGGCAGAAATTTCAGCAGATTTCTGTTGTGCATCTTTAACAGCCTCATCACGGGATATAGTTCGCCCCTGTTCAATTATTCGAGCAGCAAATTGGACATTTACCTCTTGAGATAATTCGGCAGCATCACGCTCCGCCCATTTTTTTTGCCATCCTCTGTCGCTCCAGACATTTCCGACGATAAATCCTGACAACACGAGAAAAATCACCATGAATATCTGATTCACTGTTCTATCCCCCAGCAGGTTAATGCACTCTCCTGGTCACGCCGAATAACCTGACCGTAACAATTATTTGAACGAATGCGGCAATCACGTCCACCGTCCTTTATCCACCAGCGAATCGCCTCGCATGCGCCTTTACGATCACCGGCATTAAGCCGCTTATAAAACGTCGACGGAAAACACTTACCAGGGCCAATGTTATAGGGACAGAATGACGCGATACCGGCTTTCTGTGGCTCGGTCAGTGGAACTTTTATATTGCGCTCCACCCATGCCAGCGCCTTATCCCGCTCAATGGCGTTAACCTGGGCGCATTTTTCCTTCGACAGTTTCATTCCCGGAATAACAGGTTTACCGTCCACCATCGTTGCTCCCCGACAGATGGTCCATATGCCGGAGCCATCGCGGTATGCAGTGGTGTGATTCCCCTCTTTTTCATCCAGAAACTGATCGAGAATGTCAGGGGCAGGAGCACTGGCGGCAATCAGTGCCAGAACAGCGGCCGACAGGCTGTATCTGATTTTTACGTTCATGGATATTTATCAGGATTTATCGGCTTCAAATCCCCGGATATGTTAAATCTTACCTCACCAGTGATGGGCACTGGCGGGAGGAGGATGTCAATCTGATAAACACAGAGGCGACTATGGATTACACAAATCTACCTAAACAAACTTTTGCTGATTTAATCGCACTCAGGCAAGCAGTCGTAGCTCTAATCAACTTGTTGCCGGAGAAGGAAAAGGAATTAGTTAAAGCGCTTCTTAACAGAACTGCCGCCGATTTTTCATCATATCCACTGACAGATGACCTTGCGGACCTTCCTGAATTAATTGCAGCGTCCGCCAATAAGCTTACTGAAGAGATTTACCCTCCTCAAAAATCTTCACAAAATTCCTGCGAGTAACTTCAATGCAATAATCGTAAAACGCCGCAAACTGCTCATCGCGGCGTTTTTTTTCATCTTCAGAAGGAATCAGCACCGACAATTTTTTATTCAGATCAGCGACGCTGCCCTCCAGTTTTTCAATGGGCGATTCAATATCATCTTTTTCTGACCGCAATGCCGTCGGTGGCGTCTTCAGAGAACCAGTAATTCTTCCCGGTAGCTTTCCTTTGTAGGTTATCCACACATTCTGCGCCTCTAAAATTATGGGGCGCTTTTCCGGCGACTGCTCATCCCCTTCACATAACCCGGCAGCAACATCCAGGAAGACCTGTCTGATGCTCCTTCTGGCTGCTGCCTCATAAAACTCCAGCGCGGCACCTTCAACACGGTCCAGCGAGATGTCCAGGTCAAAAATTTCACCGTCAAAGCGTTCTTTGTCCTGTAAGGCTACAGTTACCGTAACTTTATTCTCAAAATTACGGACTCCTTTCACAACCAGTTCATAGTCTTGAGTCATTGGATTACTCTCCTCTCGCAGCCTTACGCCTGTCTTCTTTAATCTTGAAATAAAGGTTTGTCAGATACGTCAGCATGCCAAATACCAGACTACCCAATACACCTATTGCCGCCCACTGTGAGGGCGTGACTTTATCGAGCAACTGTAAAAACCAGTAGCCAGCACTGCCTGCAGAGGTGCTGTAGGCGATGCCCGTTGTTAACTTATCCATGGATTTCATAGCCTCACCTCCGCAGATAACGGATGGTGTACACGGTTTGGTTCGAAGAAGGAAAGAAGTTACATTAGCGTAAGGCCCGAACATCTATTCAAAAAGAAAAACGCCAGCAATTATTCTGGCGTAGCTAAAAATATCGTATAATCTTACACTTCAAAAAATAACTTTATAAAATGCCATCACATCATATCTTCTAAGAAAATCTTGATAAATATTGGTGCGGAGGCACACCAAAATATCCTCTAAAAACACTTACAAAATATGATGCATTGTCATACCCGCATATTCCCGCCACCTTGCCGACAGTATGGTTACTGTAGATCAATAATCTTTGCGCCATCATCATTCGTTCTTCAAGAATTAATTTACTAAACGATAATCCTTCGTCTTTTAATTTTCTTTTTAACAAACTCTCGCTCATATATAATCTTGAAGATATATCACAAAGTCTCCATGACGCTGAGATATCCGAGTGAATAATAGCCTTAACTTTACAACCTAAGCTATTAAGACTTCCGAACAAAAAACTTTGCACTATTTTCTCTGAAGATAAGACAGCAAGACATGCAAGTGATATTTGATTTCTAACTACATCCACGGTTTTGCTATCACAATTCAAGCATGCAACCAAGTTCTTTAACAATGAAAAATCTTCACATTCTACTATCAAGTATGACGGATAAAACCTTCTTACAGAAAAAGGTGAGAGTGTGTAGTTTTTAAAGAAATCATTAACTGTTTTCTCCTCAATATCTACGATCATTAGATGATCTGTATTTGACGAAAAAAGATCTTTTAAATTGTATTCAATGAGGACAGCATTTCCTTTTTTAAACAAAATATCTTCTTTACCAATTCGGACACCAAACGAGTTCAACACCAAAATGATAGAACATATGTATGGCATATTATCCACCTGATATCATTGGGGTTACACCAGGTAAGTATAGGTGGAAAATCAATATTCGCCAGTTCAACAATAAGGAAAATCTCATTGCATCACAACTATAAAACCATGTGTTTAACTCACAAAAAACAAATCATTAAACTAATCTGTTATATTATAATAGCTGCGTGCAATAATAATATTATATGCTCTTTATATTCACTTGAAATATCTTCATATAAAAACAGATTGAATAAAATCTTTTGGGGCTGGTATGTTTACCAACATTAAATTGCATCTCAATGTTTTCTTTAGCGTGAACAGGATTTTTATAAAAACTGACACTATGAGCATCATAGCGTAGTTTTTACGATTGTAAATATCCTGCATACAGGAACTCATCACTTTCAGATGATATCGCATACAGTTAATTCACCATCAGTCTTAGAGCCAGTTCTTCCGGATAGGGATCGAAGTAATTCTGTGTAAGCAAGTAATCATTAGGATACTCACCCAGATAATGCTTCAGCAGAGTCAACGGCGCAAGAAGAGGCAATGTGCCAAAGCGATAGTTAAGTATAACCTCGCTCAACTCTTTACGCTGGCGTGTACTTAAGTAATTACTAAAATACCCCTGTATATGCATCAGCACATTCGTGTGATTTTTACGTGATGCTGGTTTTCTGAGAATCGCCATCAGATTATCACGATACACCTCAAAGTATGATTCAAGGTCCGCCCACTCGTGTATTGCAGCCACAAATGGTCCCATATCTTTATAGCCTGCCTGGCTATGCGCCAACAACTGAAGCTTATAACGACTATGAAAAGCTAATAACTCTCTTCTTGATAATTTCTCCTTGTAAAGGTGATTGAGCTCATGCAAAGCAAAAACTCTTTCAATAAAATTCTCACGAAGCACTGGATCATGTAATCGCCCATCCTCTTCAACCGGTAGCCAGGAAAACTTTTCCATCAAAGTGCTCGTAAATAGTCCCACTCCATCTTTACGACCTCGATTACCATTTTCATCATAGACACGCACGCGCTCCATGCCACAGCTGGGAGATTTAGCACAAACCACAAACCCCGATACATCCTTTAATTTGTCCATATAAGAACGACTAAACTCTGTCATTCTCTCTGTCACATCCTCATTCTGGTCGTGGCTGAAACACATCCGTATATTTCCTTGCTTCGAGCGCACAAGTCGTAGAGCAGGACGCGGAACTGGCAGCCCTATAGCCATTTCCGGACATACTGGTCTGAATGTTACCCATTCCACTAATTTGTCCATTAAAAAGTCATCTCTTTTGTGACCACCATCAAAACGAACAGCAGAACCGCCCAAACAACCGCTGATCCCAATCACAGGTTTTTTTATCATTTCCTCCCCCTTGACTAATTCATTAACACATAAACTTTGTAGTGCACGGACTAAATTGCCTTTCTGGCTTCATCACTGACAATTTTTCTGTTATTGACTATTCCTAATATAGTAGGAAAGTTCTTTAAGTGATCGGTCGTACTCATCTATCTTTCATACTTACTCTCAACTATCAAAAGTACAGGATTTATTATGAAGTTATGGCCTGTGTTGACTGGCATTGCACTCTCTTTCACTCTTATAGCATGTAAGGCCCCGACACCACCTAAAGGTGTGCAGCCGATTACAAATTTTGACGCCAACCGCTACCTCGGAAAATGGTATGAAATAGCTCGCCTCGAGAACTGGTTCGAACGTGGTCTGGAACAGGTCAGCGCTACTTATGAAAAACGGAACGACGGAGGGATTCGCGTACTTAACCGTGGATACGATCCAACGAAAAACAAATGGAGCGAGAGCGAAGGTAAAGCATACTTTACTGGAGATACTAAAACTGCAGCGTTGAAAGTTTCGTTTTTTGGCCCCTTCTATGGTGGCTATAATGTAATCAAACTGGATGATGAGTATAAGTATGCTCTTGTCAGTGGTCCGAACAGAGAATACCTATGGATTCTGGCAAGGACCCAAACTATTCCAGATAATGTAAAAGCAGACTATGTGCGTACCGCTCAAAAGTTGGGATTCAATGTCAATGAACTATTATGGGTTAAACAATAAAATCCCCACCCGAAATGATACTTATTAGAAAAAAACCAGCCTTTGGGGAGGCTGGCTAAATCAGGAAACAAGCTGTTATATGATAATAACTACGTTGCGATTCCAACATTTAAAATGTTAGACTAATGAAAATCAGACAGCAACTTTTCCTTTAATTATTTCGAACAATCAGCATCCATCTCCAATCGGAGATCCAACACCATCAGCATGCCCTCCACTACGCCCTCAGCTTTCTGGAGCATCCTGCCAACCCAACAATCAGATCGCCCATGCTTACGTGCAAGCGCCATAAAAGTCATGCCGCCGACATAATAGTCCACCAATAAATCATGTAAATCGCTGTTGTTTTTTTTCAGGCGAGCCATACATTCACAAATGATCATCGCGTCATCGTCACAGCATTGCGGACGAGATCTTACTTTTGAAGGAATTAATCCCTTAAAACCGGCGGCAATGGACGACCAGGTCACATCTTCATGATTATTAGCCGCCCACGCTCCCCAACGCTCAAGAACCATCTGAATATCACGCATCAACTTACTCCACAAAAATCAGGCCAGAACGCCAATTACAAGCAAAAATCAACAAAACAGTATTAGTTGATTGTTATCTCTGACTTCATACTCCTGCTCCTGTCAGGGTTTTGGCGTAATTCTTCAGTATTCGGTAATCGGTCAAAACAGAACCGGGGAAACGATATAAGCGCAGACGCCCCCAGCGGTGGCGAAGAAGTTCTGCCATATTAAACTCAAACATCATTCATTCCCCATTTCGGTGATGGTCAGTTCCAGCCTCCCACCTTTGGTAACAGGCATCTTCACAACGCGGTAATCAACGACCTGAGCATCATCCAGCCAGAAACCTGCTTTAGTGAGTGCGTCAAAAGCGGCTTTTTGCAGATTATCCAGGTCACGGCGACGGCGATCCGGCATGTGGCACTCAATGCGGATTTTCACAGGCATAGCCAGGCCGATATCCAGCATTGCGTTTTTAATGATTCGGGCGACGTTATCGCGGTATGCCTGCCCCTCTGCGCTGACGTGCGTGCGCCCGCGATTATGGCGGTAATAGCGATTATTGCTCGGAGGCCAGGGTAATGTGATGCTGTAGGTATTCACGCCTTAATAACCCCCTCTTTCAGCCAGATAACCTGTGTTCTCGCCATACCTTCCAGCGCGCATTCTTTTGCATATGCAGCATCGACTTGCTTGGCATGCCCTTTACCGGCAATCTTCTGTATGCGCTAAACCTAGATAGAATCCACTCTGTGCACATTGAAGCCCGCTCTATGCTTCCTTTCAGGTATTGAAGGGATTGAGATGGGCTAAGCATTATTGGCCTCCTGCATCAGGAGAAAGACAATCATGGCGGCGCGGAGAGGTCTGGTATCAAATATTGGGCTTACGCCTTTTGCATCCACACACCATTCAGTTAACTGGTCTAAGATAGAAATCCTGTATTTCTCAATAATCGGCCATGAAGCGCTCGGATCATTGCAGTAGTCAGGCAAATGATTTAATGGCTCAAAAGTTGTATCAGCATTTCCGTAATACCATTTGTTGGTGTTATTCCCTGATGTTTCCGGTTTACTTGCCCAAAGGCCTTTAAAAATTATGTCTCCTACCATTCTGTTAATTTCAAAATCACTTAACTGTGAATAATCCATTGTCATTTCCTCGCACGATATCTTAGCCACCGGATATCCCACAGGTGAGCTGTGTAATTGAAGGTTTTTACGTCAGATTCTTTTGGGATTGGCTTGCGTTTATTTCTGGAGCGTTTCGTTGGAAGGTATTTGCAGTTTTCGCAGATGATGTCGGTGAAACTTCGTCGCTGTCGCCTCATGCCGCCCTCCTGACGCCCTGCCCGAACGCCATCAATGCCGCTTTGGATACGGTAGTAAACATCCGTCGAGGACTGATGAACGGTCGCCAAATCAGCAGCATGGAGCCTTTGCTGTTTCCCTTCTTCTCCAGCCCTGTCGATGGTTCGATAAAATTAATCCGTCCATCAGTGATAATGCGAACTTCGTCGACACTCTCCAGAGCCTTGCTGAACCATCCGACTGACATATCCTCTGGCACAAGCATAACTACCGTCTGTCGCTGTTGTATGCACTGCTCAGCGGCTTTTTCCACCCACGGCCTGATATTGCTGTACGGTGGGTTATTCCAGATTGCACCGTGGCTTACCCACTCAGAATTGAGCGCGTCGTCGGCCTCAGTTAGCCAGTGAGCACACAGAGCATTTTTGTCGCTCGCTGCCGAATCCAGCCAGAATCCAAACTCAATATCCAGTGCATCAAAAAGCCAAAGCGGCGTTTGCCAGCAGTCCTTGTCGTGTGCTGGCGTATTTGATTTGATAGTCATGCAGCCCGATCTCCCCATCTCGCTTTCCACTCCAGAGCCAGTCTCGCTTCGTCTGACCACTTAACGCCACGCTCTGTACCGAATGCCTGTATAAGCTCTAATAGCTCCGCAAATTCGTTTACACGCATCCTGCTGGTTGACTGGCCTATTACCACAAAGCCATTCCCGGCAAGGTTAGGAACAACATCCTGCTGCTTTAATGCTGCGGTAAACACACACTTCCAGCTTTCTGCATCCAGCCAGCGACCATGCCATTCAACCTGACGAGAGACGTCACCAAGGCAAGCCCAAAGCTTTCGATTCTGGTCTAAGCTGCGGTTGCGTTCCTGAATGGTTACTACGATTGGTTTGGTTGGGTCTGGAAGAATTTGCTGTAACCGCCCTATTCTCTCGCTGAATCGCAAACCGAAATCACGAGTAGAAAGCGCACTGAATCCGATAGACCTTACGGTGCTGGCTGAATACCACGAACAGATTGAAAGCAACCTGCAACGTATTGAGCGCAAGAATCATCGAGTTTGGTATAGCAAGCCAAGTGAGTTCGGTATAACTTGTCAAGGAAGACAAAAGGTTAAAGGGAAATCCATTCCATTGGCATGAGGTACGTAATGAAGAAAATTGATTACAAGTCCATACCAAAACCAATAGACTCAGCATCAGAGCGAAAAAAACACAAAAAAGAGGCTGAAAAATTAGCAAATTATATCAGTTTTATTAGAAACAATGCTCACGGCGATGGCGACAGGAAGTTGCTTTCAGATGCCCGGACCCAAGCGTTCAGTATACTTCGTAAGCAGATGCAATATCGTCTTCATCCAGGCTACATAATTGAAATTCGCCCGACTGAAAGACAATTGTTCTTATTAAACTCTGTCTTTGACTTTGTAAACGTAGTTGGAGATCTTATCGACAGGTCTGTAGATAAGGCTCCTGGGTGATGCTGCCAACTTACTGATTTAGTGTATGATGGTGTTTTTGAGGTGCTCCA
>OGIO01002428.1_pt1 | contig 11134 bp, 9 predicted proteins | sample 1571841 | NCBI WGS metagenome assembly OGIO01 (sample SAMEA2582111, study PRJEB24529) | metagenome | biome: Human gut stool | place: China | collected 2011
TTATTACCGCGCACTTAATTATGCCATATATCATATGGAAGAGGATGAATTTCAATATCAAGAGCATGTCTGTTTTGAAAGAAACGGTCTTATGCTGGATTGTTCCAGAAATGCTGTATTTACAGTTGAAAAGGTGAAATTCCTGATCAGGACACTGGCAAAACTTGGAATGAATGTACTTATGCTTTATACAGAAGATACCTATGAAGTAGAGGGGCAGCCTTATTTTGGAGTCTATCGCGGAAAATACACCAAGGACGAAATAAAAGAGCTGGATGCTTACGCTTCCATGTTTGGGGTAGAGCTTGTTCCGTGTATTCAGACCCTGGCTCATCTGCACAATGCGCTGAAGTGGCCGGGAATGGATAAGATTCGTGATTCTGCGGACATTCTCCAGCCTGAAAAAGAGGAAACTTATCAGTTTATTGAAAAGCTGCTCAGCTCAGTAAAGGAGAATTTTTCTACCAACAGGGTACATCTTGGAATGGATGAGGCTGTCATGCTGGGACTTGGAAATTATCTAAAAGAAAATGGATATAAAAAAGGGTCACTGATAATCAGGGAACATTGTAACAGGGTCGTAGATATTTGCAGAAAATTAGAATTAAAGCCTATGATATGGAGTGACATGTACATTACAGCAAATTCTACAGGCGGATACTATGATCTGCCCGAAAACACGGACTGCTCCAAATGGGAAAAACCGAAAAAAGATCTAGGATTAGTATATTGGGACTATTATCATGCTGATACCAGAACCTATGAAAAAATGCTGGATATCCATGCGCAGCTTTCGGATAACGTTATTTTTGCAGGAGGATCTTGGATTTGGAACGGAATTTCCCCCAATTATTCTAAGACCTATGCGTGTACCAAAGCAGCTCTTTCTACTTGTAAAAAATACAATATAAAAGAGGTGCTCTGTACAGCATGGATGGATAATGGTGCAGAAACCCCGGTGGATGCTTTGCTTCCGGGACTTGTACTTTTTGCACACCTTGATTTTCACAGAGACTATGACGAAACAATCTTTAAGCAGGAGTTCAGGAACTGCACAGGCGGGGAATTTGATGATTTTATGGCACTTGACAATTTTGATTCCTTATTCTTAAATACGAAAGAGAATAAAGAGGCTCAAAATCCTTCAAAATATCTGTTATACCAGGATCCAATGTTAGGCATTTTTGATTATCATGTGAAAGAATCAGGTGTCAATACAAAATCTTACTACCAAAACATACAGAAATGTATGAAGGAATGTGCAAAAAAAACAGGAAAATATCAGCTTTTATTTTCATTTTATGAAAAACTGGCGGCGGTATTAGCTGATAAAGCCGATTTGGGCATGTGTATAAAATCAGCATATGACAGATCGGACAGAGCAGCGTTGAAAGATATCAGTCAGAATGTTATTCCTGAAATCATCTGCAATCTGACAGATATGAAATCATCAAGAGAAAAAATCTGGATGAACGATGCAAAGCCATTTGGTTATGAGATCCTGGATATAAAAATCGGTGGCGTGATTACAAGACTTAAAAGTACAGGATACCGGATTGACAATTATCTGAATGGAAATGTGCTTCGTCTGGAAGAGCTGGAAGAGGAAAGACTTCCCTATTTTACCAAAGGAATGGACAAGCGGGAGAATTTATGGAATCGCATCATCAGTGGATGTGATTTGAATGATACGATCTGATAAAGGTAAATGAAAGAAATCATTTAAAAATATAAAAAAAGGAGATTCCGGAGTACTGACTTATCAGGGAATCAGATATTTGGGATTCATAAAAGACTGATCATTTGCTCCCAAATGTTCTCATCAGCGTTATAAACGATCAGAAAATAACGATTTATACAGGAAATCAAAACTATTCTCACAGAATGGTCTTGGTTTCCTTTTTTGCTGTTACAAATCAGTTACAACTGCAATACAGAATTTAATGTATAATTAACCTGTGAAAAGATAGTTATAAAAACATGTGAGGTAATAATCATGAAGGCAAGAATTCTTGTGATAGAAGACGAAATGTCAATCAATGACCTGCTATGTATGAATTTGGAGATTGCAGGGTATGAAACAGTAGGATATCTGGATGGAAATGAGGCATATGAAGCAATTATTCAAGATCATGCGTTTCAGTGTGCACTTGTAGATATCATGCTTCCCGGAAGAGACGGATATAGCCTGTTACCGAAACTGAAGCAGTATGAAATCCCCGTAATATTTCTTACCGCAAAGGGAGATATCGCGAGCAAGATAAAGGGATTAAAAGACGGTGCAGAAGATTATATTGTAAAACCATTTGAAATGCTGGAAGTGATGGTCCGTCTTGAAAAAGTACTGGAACGTAATGGCACTGTACAAGAACAGATTCAAATTGGTGATGTTATCATTGATACGTCTAGTCGTACTGTTACAAAAATGGGCATGGAAATCTATTTAAAGCCAATGGAATATAACTGCCTCATGGTGTTCGCCAAAAACCCGAATAAAGCACTGACCAGGAATCAGATTCTGCAGGAACTGTGGAATGAAGAGTTCTGCGGAGAAACAAGAACTGTGGATGCACATGTGGGTCGTATCAGGAAAAAGCTTGGCTGGCAGGATAAGATTAAAACAATTCCCAGAATCGGTTACAGACTAGAGGTGGATTTATGAAACTCTTAATAAAGATCTTTTTTCAGACTACATGTATCATTTTGTTGGTATCGTCAGGGATCTTTCTCTATACCACTTATTGTTGGAAAAATCAGAGTATACAGAATATCAACAGTTATGAAAGCAGTATATTCAGAACAAATATCTTACAGTTTGAAAATAAAACAAGCCTTTCTGACAATCAGAAACAGAATGCCGACAACGAAATGCGCCCCCAAATAGTTACTTATGCTTTTCGGCAGGTTTTTCATGACAGCGCGGTTTTATATCTTGATGGAAAAATGACCTATAATGGAACTGTTTATGAATTCGATGTAAAAAAGTTAAGAGAATTATGTGCAAGTAAGGCAAACATGGTGGATCATGGCAGCAACAGTGATGGTCATGACCCTATGATCAGTCAGATAAATGGAAGGACACTTTTATTATTTTACTATGGCAATGTAAATATGGGATATCAGATTGTTACTTATAAAGATATAACAGATGTAATAGAAAAAAGTCATCTGCTGTTTTTTCAGACGGGTGGATTTACTTTATCTTTGATCGTGGTGATGGGAATTATCCTTTATTTGAGCCTTCGAAAAATCACAGCACCGCTTACAAGCCTAAGAGAAGCTACGCTTCTTGTTTCTGAAGGTATTTATGATTTTAAAGTACCGTCAGAGGGAAATACAGAACTTGCGCAGATAGGTGCAACCTTTAATTTTATGACAGGTAAAATAAAAGAACAAATTGAAAGTCTTTCTAACATAAACCGGACACAAAAACAGCTTATTGGAAGTCTGGCTCATGAGCTGAAGACCCCAATGACTGCAATCATAGGCTATGCAGATACATTGCTTACTGTGCGCCTGACCCCGGAAAGGCAGGAGAAGGCTCTGATTTATATTGAAAATGAATGTCGCAGGCTGTCAAGACTTTCTATGAAAATGCTGGAATTAACCGGACTCTACGAAGCTTCGGAAGACTCATTCAATCCAGCTGAAATACAGGTGGATAACTTCCTGAAAGAAGTAAAAGAACTCATTGATTGCAGGCTTCAAGAAAAAAACATCTCTCTTGATGTATTTTGTGAACCAAAAGAATTGGTAAAGAAGTTTGATCAGGACTTAATGATAAGTGTAGTGACAAATCTAATTGATAATGCAGTCAAAGCTTCCAGGAAAGAATCTAAAATTGTGCTTGAGGCAACCCCAGACCATCTGATGGTTCAGGATTTTGGAAAGGGAATACCGAAAGAGGATCTGGAAATGGTGACGGAACCATTTTATATGGTAGACAAATCTCGTTCCAGGGCAAAAGGAAGTGTAGGGCTCGGTCTTTCTTTATGTCAGAAAATTATAGAACTGCACGATTTCCAACTGAAGATTGAAAGCAATCCGGGAAAAGGAACTACCGTCTCTGTTTTCTGGTAATCACACTAACGTTTACATATCAGTTACAAATCGCGAAAGATTTGGTGTAATGCTCGATGATATACTTATAACAACCTTAGAAAGGAGATATTACCAGAAATGAGAAAAAACATAAAAAAGTTTGCAGGAATAGTGCTTTGTATTGGAATGTTTACAGGATGCGCACAGACCCCGGATTCTTCTTTGGTAAAGCCGAAGGGGAGCAAGGCTGTAGATGCTTATACGGAAGCGGATGATGTTAGCGGTTCTAAAGGAGAAGCATCTGAAAGCAAGAACGATGACGGTTCAGAGTCAAAGACAACCATCAGGAATCTCATTGATGCTCCTCAAAATTATAAAAGCCATGTGGAAGATGACAGTGCCAAGCTCGTGGTAAATACAGATGCGAGCGTAGAAATTCCGGAAGTGGAAAAGATATCTGCTATTTCTGTCACTGCGGCAGAAGTTACCCAGGAGCTTCTCGACCGTATTACAAACGCATTCTTCTCAGAGGCAAAACTTTATACCATGGATAGTTATTATGTGAAGACAAAGGATGAAATTAAAAAAACTCTGGATGAACTAAAAGAAGACGTTGCAAACGGAAACCTGGATCCGTATAACTATGGAACAGACGATGATGGGAATTATGTCTATGATATCTATGAAGATATTGAGACATGGGAACAGGAATACGAAACTGCTCCGGAAAAGAAAACCCTGACAGAGGCAAAACCTGTTGCCGGAAATTATTTCAGTTGTATTGCACAAATGCCAGACGATTCACAATACTACTATATGATATCTTCCGATGGCTCCGATACCTTGTCAGTCAAGATCAAGAAAGCAGCAAACAAGGGCGGGGAAAAAATACCGGAGGATGCAATGTGGTGTGATTACGGATATTCTGAAGAGGAAGAAAAACCCACAGAAGAATCTATCGGGCTGTCCCTGGATGAAGCAAAAAAACTTGTAAAGGAAAAAGTTGAAAAAATGGGCATCACAGATTTACAGTTTTCTAACTGGAATTACGCGGTGTGCAAAAGTTTTGAAGGCGATAATAGTTCAGGTAATTTTGGAAATGGATATAGAATTGATTATGCACGTACCATAAATGGTGTGCCGGTAACTCAGACAATTGCAGACGGTGGGGCATTGGAAGATATGGACAGCACGATGGAAACATGGTCTTATGAAAGTCTCTGTTTCTATGTCGATAAAGATGGCATAGAAAGCATGACTTATTCAAATCCCTACACAATTGGTAACATAAAGACAGAGAATTTAAATCTTCTTTCATTCAGCGAGATTATGAAAATTTATGAAAAAATGATGGTGGTAACAAACGCTGATAATATGCAATATGAAAATTCCAGAGTCTATAATATTGATCGGATCGTTCTTGGCTATGCCAGAATATATGAGCCGTCTACTGACGCACACACAGGTATTTTGATCCCCGTCTGGGATTTTTTCGGCAGCATGACTTCAGAAAGTGAATATAACGGAGAAACAGAATCAAATACCAGTAAAGATCCAAATGAAAGTTTCCTCACCATTAATGCCGTGGATGGCAGTATCATAGACCGGAATCTGGGTTACTGACATGAGACAGGTATTTGGAATTGTAAGGTACAATTTCTTCGGATTTTTACGCAATCCCAAAGTTATTTTTATATTTCTGTTAGAATTTGTACTTAGTTTCCTGCTTACAGGCAGAATCATGGTTGTAATGGATACCTACGATACACCGGTACAGGCCATTGAACCATTTATCTGGACATTTGGGGATGGGATAGCAGTACTGTCCAGTTCGCTGCTCTTGCTTCTTATGTTTTCTGACCTGCCGAAGATGACACCTATTACTCCATACCAGCTGACCCGGACAACCAAGAGGAAATGGCTTTTAGGTCAATTCATTTATGTTATTCTTGTAACTGTTTTATATACGGTTTTGATGCTGCTGTTTACGGCCGTGCTGTGTATGAAAAAGAGTTATCCAGGTAACCTGTGGAGCGAAACTGCGGCCATGCTTGGTTATTCAGAATTAGGAAAAAACCTGCAGGTCCCTTCTACAGTAAGAGTCATGGAAAGTATTTCACCTTATGGCTGTATGCTGCAGGTTTTCTTCCTGTTGTTTTGTTATTCGCTGACCTTAAGCTTTGTAATCCTTGTAGGAAATCTCTATAAAGGGAAGACTAAGGGTATGATTTTTGGCCTTCTTTACAGTGTATTTGGTTTTTTATTGGACCCGAAAGTACTGGCTGCAATTTTACATAAAGAAAAATACGAAATGTATCAGGTAAATGTATTAATCTGCTGGATCAGTCCTCTGAACCAGGCAGTATACGGAAAACATAACTTAGGTTATGACCCATTGCTTCCGAAAATCACGCATTCCTACATGTTTTTTCTGGGTATTTTAGTTCTTCTTGCAGTTTTTGCAATTAACCGGATGAAAAAATATACCTTTGAATTTCTTGGAGAAAAGACATGATCGGAAGGGGGAATACCTGTGTGGGGTGAAACAAAACGTATGTTATTTAATAAGAATTTTCTGGCAGCATGGCTGATAGCCTGCATTTCCATCGCCATTGGCCAGACTTATCCCAGCTTAAAAAAAGCACTGGCATGTGGTACTTTTATCAGTATACTGGAAGGTTCCTTAAAAAGTCAGGCAGTATCTTTTGCCATTCCGGTAGCAGCCGTATTGCCATGGAGTGATTCCATTCTGCAAGAATATAAAAGTGGATTTTTAAAGGAGATACTTCCCAGAACGACCCGCAGACAGTATGTCGAAGGTAAAGTCTTTTCTATTATGATGTCTGGTTTTATGGTCTGGACATTAGCTATACTAACGGTACTTTTTATCAATTTTATTGTGTTCTATCCGCTGGAGATACAGGGTGCTATTCAGAAAGAAGCACTTCTGGACTTGCTCATGAAGGCATTCCGGACAGGACTTATCGGAAGTATCATAAGTACTTTCGGTGGAAGCTGCGGGATTTTATGGGATTCTGCTTACATGGTATATGGAATCCCTTTTGTAAGCTTCTATTTCGGAATTATTCTTCATGACCGCTATTTTAAAAATCAGATATGGTTTTATCCAGTAGAATGGATACTGGCTGATAAAAATTGGGGACCGGACAAAATAGGAGTTTGGCTATTTCTACTGTTGTTTTTATTAGTAATGCTGGGAATTCTGGGAGGTGTTTTATATGGAAGATTGGAAGAAATCTGAAGGGACATTTAATCTGGCCTGTGATCCGCAAAGAGCAAGTGGAATGATGCAGAACACCTGCGTAAAAATAGAACACGTGACCAAACGTTTCGGTGAAGACATCGTGTTACAGGAAGTAAATCTTTCCCTGAAAACAGGGAACGTCTATGGGATTGTTGGAAATAACGGTTCCGGAAAGACCGTCCTTATGAAATGCATCTGTGGGTTTCTTCCTGTAACTACGGGCACTATTTTTGTATTTGGAAAAAAAATAGGCCATGATGTGGATTTTCCTGAAAGTCTTGGAGTTATTATCGAGACTCCCGGTTTTCTTACACAATATACGGGCTTTAAAAATCTGGAGATCCTGGCAGACATGAATGGCCGGATTTCGAAGGCCGATATCCGCATAGTCTTAAAAAGGGTAGGATTGGATCCGGACATGAAGAAACCAGTCGGAAAATATTCCCTTGGAATGCGTCAACGCCTTGGTATTGCACAGGCCATTATGGAAGATCCTCTGTTTTTGATTCTGGATGAGCCGTTTAATGGACTGGATAAACATGGCGTGGAAGAAATAAGAGAACTGCTGCTGGATTTAAAAGCAGCAGGAAAAACCATTTTGCTGGCAAGCCATAATGAAGAGGACATCAGAATCTTATGTGACCACGTATATGAAATGGATGGAGGAGTTTTAAGAGAAAGGACTGCCCGATAATGAGAAATTTATTTGTAAAAACGGCATTAGTATTGTGTACGACAATAATATTTCTTCCGGCTACCGTTTTTGCCACAGAGCCTCAAAACACGGAGATTACATCTGCTGAAGAAGGATTTACGGACTCAGATCCGTCCGTATCTTATGAGAATGACAACTCGTTAACCCTTGATGAAAAAGAGGATGAATCTACGAGTACCGAACCTCCGGCAGAGGATGAAAAGACTCCTGATAAAGCTGATAACGATAAAGAAAATCCGGATCCGGATATTTTTACATCAGGAGATGACTTTGGTGATGGTTCTAAATCGAATCCTTTTCATGTTGTAATAGACAGTGATAATCCGGAGGACGGTGACGCCCCGCAGATAACAGATCCGGTTATAGACAACGGAGGGTATTCGGGCGGTGGGGGAGGAGGTAATTCAACATCAGACTCATCAAGTGAAAAAATATTACATAAACCGCAGGTATTATTAGAAGACAGCAATCTTTCAGGTGGACGATTGGAGGCTGGTTCTACAACAGAAATGTCGCTGACATTTCGAAATAAAAGCTGCAGTCAAAATGTATTTGGTTTAAAAATTTCCCTTTCTACAGAGAACAAAGGAATCGAATTTGAGAAAAACTCTTTTTATGTACAAGTCCTGGCTCCTGGTGAAGCAATTACTTTGGAACAGATGATTACTATAACAGAAAACTGTGATCCTGGCCAGGCTGTCATTACTTTTTCTCTGGATTATGAAGATTCGAAAGCAACGGCAACTACCGGTACAGAATTACTGTCTTTTCAGATCATCCAACCGGTTCGTGTTAAGCTGGAAGCTTCAGATATTCCATCTGTTTTATACACTATGGATACAGTAGAGATCCCGGTAAAAGCAATGAATCTAGGAAGAGACAAAATATACAATGCAAGTGTCAGCTTAAAGGCTGATGAATTAAGCTCAAACGATACTGCATTCTTAGGGACCATAGAGGCCGGAGATTTATCCCAGGGAAGTCTTCGCATATATGTAAAAGGAAAAACAGGAAAATGTGCAGGTCAATTAATCCTTACGTATGAGGATGCAGATGGCAAATCGTATGAGGACGAAATAAAATTCGATTCTGAAATCAAAGAAACCCAGATAAAGTCTTTAAAGGTTGAAGATGACCAGGAGAAAACCAATAACTGGTGGTATTCCATAGTTGCAGTTGTTGCAGTACTGCTTATTTCCATAATCCTGATTCTGGTCAGAAAGCTTCATAAGAAAAATATCCTTCTCGAAGAAGTGAGAAAGGCGGCTTCTCATTGAAAAGAAAAAAAATAGACAGCTTTACCTTATTTGTCATACTTCTGCTGGCATTGATACTTACATTATTAGGAATGCTGCTGGCAGACATGAAAGAAGAAAAACGGCAATTTACTGTGCTGCTCCCACTTGGAGATCTGGCTTATGATGAAGATTTTTTGCAGAAAGCGAAGAAGATAAAAGGTATAAAAGAAATCTGGCCAGTCATAGAAGTCCCGGTTGTCATCAAAATTGAAGATTATACGGAAACAACGACTTTTTCAGGAATTGATATGAATGCGTTTGGAAAAAATCCAACTCAGAATGAACTGGGGAAGATGCCGTTGTTATTGCTGGGAAATGGTTCCCTACGGGATATGAAAGACTATAATAATCATGCCATTTCAAAAAAACAACAGGAAAAATTTTTAGAGATGGGTGAAAACCTGAATATTTTTTATTCCCTGGATGAAAAAGAGAAGGATACTTCCAAAACCACAGATGATCTTACTACCTTATCCAGCAATTCCGCAAGAGGACCGCAAACCTCATATATGCCCTGTAAAGCCGCTGTAGTAATAGAAGGCAACGAAATCTACATACCCATTTCCCAGGCACAGGATCTCTGCAGAGAAATAGGAGAGCCTTCTGAAATCAGTAAAGTATATCTAAAAATAAATGGAAAAAATAACCTGGAGAACGCAAAGAAAATACTTTCAGGAATTTAGCATAATATATAGCAAGAATTCTCCTTCCTATGCAATGAACAGAGATTTCGCTTTTAAGCTATAAATGAGCAAGTTCGTGATTTTGAATAAAAAAGACACCTTAAATCGTTTGTGTTGTACAATGAAAGTAAACAAACATTGCAACATTTACGAAAGAAGGTGTCCATCGCAAATACTATACGTCATTCTACATTCACACCAGTTTAAGAAATTAAATTTATGCAGATCTTTTTTGAACAGAGTGATCGGTCATCTCATGAGTATCCTGATCAGTATCTTTATCTCAGGTTACCATGGAAAGACTACCGACTTTGCATAAAACAGTTCCTGCCATAGAACTACCATCGCACATTTCCTCAATTCCGGGAAATTATGCATATCTTGGAGTTCAGCAGTCGGACTATATAGATTTGTTTTCAAGTGATTCCGTTTCTCTTGATAAAGACAAATACATTTCAGAAATAAAAAAAGATATGAATGAACTCGGATATGACACAGAAAATCTCTCTTTCCAGGCGATTCCGTTAAGTGTAGATGCAATGAAAAAACTAAGGGATCAGGAATTAAATAATGGTTTGCTGGAAGAAGGAAAAACAAGTGAACCAACATCAGATGATGAAGCCTACTTCATCTACGCTTATCAGGAAAATACTGGTATTCCTGTATTTCATGAGTTAATGAGTGTTGCAAAGCAGATGGCAGATGATTCTCCAGATAATGCACCTGTACAGGCTATTTATTCTGCCCGTGGTCTGGAAGAATTAAGTATAAATTATATCTATGATTTTAAAAATGAACAGAATACGGTAGCTCTGAAACCTTTTGATGAGATTGCATCAGTAGTAGAGGAAAAATATGACAACATATTAAACGATGTAAATTATGAGGTTACACGAGCAAAATTATATGAACATGTTTACACTGGTGAAGATCAGAAGTATGCAGAAGAACCGATATGGTATTTTGAAGTGATGGAAAATGGCAGCAACAAAACAGTAATGCTGGTCAATGCAGAAACAGGCAAAGAAATTAACCTGCCGTAAAGGAGTACAGATATGAGTAGTTCGACAATTCCATATTTGCCGGATCATCCATAAAATCTTCAAATAATTCGTATAAAAAATCAGGCTGA
>OGIO01002440.1_pt1 | contig 11078 bp, 10 predicted proteins | sample 1571841 | NCBI WGS metagenome assembly OGIO01 (sample SAMEA2582111, study PRJEB24529) | metagenome | biome: Human gut stool | place: China | collected 2011
CAATCAGCGGACGTGGTTTTGACCTCTCCATGATGTGCCAGAGAAAAAGATCTGCAGGTAGTGCATGCGCATTGCCGCGCAGGTCTTTTTTGTTGCCTGGCATATCGAGGAGGCGCCAGTGGCGCGTCCGCTGATTTCAGAGAAAATGGTGTCCTATGAAACAAAAAGCGCTCCGCTGGGAGGTGTCTGGTAATTTTACAGGAAATTACACCTCTGAAGCAAAAAGGCTTTGCAAGATGAAAGTCGAATTTTGCGATAGAAAATAGTGGCGCTTTGTGGTATCTCCCGGTATATTCGAGTCAAAAAACGAAAGGAGACTATTTTTGTTCAGCAAAGTATACAGCGGAGGATTGCGTGGCATTGACGGCTATGTGGTCCAGGTAGAGGCAGACGTCAGTGACGGCCTGCCTGGTTTTTATATGGTGGGGTCACTGGCTTCTGAGGTGAAGGAAGCGGAGGAGCGCGTGCGGACAGCCCTGCGCAATGCAGGGTTCCGCCTTTCGTCGAAGAAGATTACGGTGAATCTGTCTCCGGCTAACGTGCGCAAGGAGGGAACGGCGTGTGACCTTCCGGTGGCGGTGGCAGTGCTGGCAGCTTATGGAATTTTAGAACCTTCTTCTTTGAAAGAAACAGGCTTTTTGGGAGAACTTGGTCTGGATGGAAGCATCAAGCCGGTGCGCGGCGTGCTTTCCATGGTACTTGCCATGGCAGAAAGCGGGATCAAACGCTGTTTCCTGGCAGAAGAAAATGTTGCAGAGGGGGTCGCAGCAGACTGTCTGGACATTGTCCGTATCCGGAGTCTTCAGGAAATTATCGAATTATTAAATGGAACGTGGAAACTCCGGGTCGAAAAAGACCAGGGTTTCTGTGCGGCAGATACAAACTATTCGGTAGATTTTAGCGAGGTAAATGGACAACGCCTGATGCGGCGTGCAACAGAGGTGGCGGTGGCAGGAGGACATAATCTTCTTTATATCGGTCCGCCCGGAAGCGGAAAAAGTATGATGGCCAGACGGATCCCGACCATTATGCCGGCACTTTCCAGGGAAGAACAGCTGGAGGTTTCTAAGGTTTACAGCATTTGTGGGATGCTGCCAAAAGATCATGCTCTGATCGGGACAAGACCGTATCGGGCACCGCACCATACGATCAGCGCCCAGGCCCTGACTGGTGGAGGGTTATGGCCAAAACCAGGCGAAATATCGCTGGCTTCCCGTGGTGTACTGTTTTTGGATGAACTGGCAGAGTTTGAGAAGCGAACCCTGGAAATATTGCGTCAGCCATTGGAAGAACATCAGGTTACGGTATCCCGCGTCAATGGCAGCTTTTCGTTTCCGGCGCATTTCATGCTGGCGGCGGCATTAAATCCGTGTCCTTGCGGTTATTATCCAGATCGTTCCAAATGCAGCTGTACAGAACATCAGGTGCGGCGGTATCTGGGAAAGATCTCCAGGCCATTGTTAGACCGCATCGATATCTGTGTCGAGGCGGCTCCGGTTACCTACCGGGATATCCGCACGGAGCAGGTAAATGAATCATCGGAGGAAATCCGCATACGTATTGAAGCTGCCAGAAAGATCCAGTCAGAGCGCTATGCCGGGAGCGGCATTTATACCAACAGTGAGATGGGAATCCGGCAGATCCGTAAATTTTGTAATTTGAAGGAAGAGGACGAGGCTTTTCTGCAGCAGATCTTTTCGAGACTGGGATTAAGTGCCAGAGGGTGTCATAAGATATTGAAGGTGGCTCGGACTTTGGCGGACCTGGATGGAAAAGAGCAGATCGAGCGGGCACATCTTAGAGAGGCGGCAGGTTACCGGGATCTGCAGGAGCGTTACTGGGGGAAAGAAGGAGAGGCATGAGAACGATGGAGAAAAGGAGAGAAAGCGAAGGAGGAGCAGAAAGACCAGAAGAAATCTTGGGAGAACATTCTGGAAAAGATGAAAGAATTTGCCAGCAGCCCTTTTGGAGCGAAAATTTGGCAGAAACAGAAAAACTGGAACAGGAACGGCAGGCGCTGTTTTACCTGACCCAGATTCCGGACGTGGGTGCGGTTTCTATCCGAAAGCTGGGAGAATATTTTGGCAGCTTTTCCTGCCTATATAATATAGAAGAAACAGATTTGCGGGAGTCGGGAATTCTACGGGAAAAACAGATTCTGGCATTTTTAAAAGCCGTAGAGCAGAGAGAAAGCATCATGGAGCAGTATGGAAAGCTGGCAGAAAGAGAAATCCGCTTTGTCACACCACTGGACAAAGAGTATCCGTGCCAGCTTTTGCAGATTTACGACTATCCCATGGGACTGTATGTCCGGGGCAAGCTTCCGGCACCGGAGAAGCCGGTGGTGGCGATTGTCGGAGCCAGGGGCTGCTCAGAGTATGGACAGAGTCTGGCAGCGATGTTTGCCCAGATGCTGTCAGAAGAAGGAACGCAGATCATCAGTGGTCTGGCCCTTGGAATCGACGGGGCGGCACACCGGGGGGCTTTAAAGGCGGGAGCAGACACCTATGGAGTGATGGGCTGTGGTGTGAATATCTGTTATCCGTCTGCACATTATAAGCTATACGGACAGATGATCGAACACGGCGGGATTATTTCTGAGTTTCCTTTGGATACCAGGCCGGACCGGATGCATTTTCCGATGCGCAACCGGATCATCAGCGGGCTTGCGGATGCCATTCTGGTGGTCGAAGCAAAAGAAAAGAGTGGTTCTTTGATCACTGCAGAATTTGGGCTGGATCAGGGAAAAGAGATCTTTGCCATTCCGGGTCGTATCACCGATCATTTAAGCGGAGGCTGTAACCGCCTGATCCAGCAGGGGGCGCATATGGCAATTTCACCAAATGATATCCTGGAATACCTCGGTGTAAAGTGCCGAAAAAGGTTAATTATTCATGAAAAAAATGTAAATGCACTTGCAAAGCCTGAAAAAATGGTGTATGCTTGCCTAGATTTCAAGGCGAAACATCTGGAAGAAATTTCATGGAAGTGTGGCATGAGCATCAGCGAGTGTATGGGGATCTTGCTGGAGCTGGAATTGCAGGGATACGTGTTTCGCGCGGCGAATCATTATTATGGAAAAAAGATCTGAAAGCCGCATGCCGGTTTTCTAAGATCCGGTATTAGGAGTAGCTATGGCAAATAATTTAGTGATTGTGGAGTCTCCTGCAAAGGTGAAGACCATCAAAAAATTCCTTGGTTCCACCTACGAGGTGGATGCTTCCAACGGACATGTGAGAGATTTACCAAAGAGCAGCCTCGGATTTGACGCTGAACATGATTACGAACCGAAATATATTACGATTCGCGGAAAAGGCGATATTCTGGCAAAGCTTCGCAAAGAAGTGAAGAAAGCAGATAAGATTTATCTTGCAACGGACCCGGACCGCGAGGGAGAAGCCATTTCCTGGCATCTTATGAAGGCTTTAAAGCTGGATGAGGCAAAGGACAAAAAGGTTTACCGGATCAGCTTTAACGAGATCACCAAGAACGCGGTAAAAGCATCTTTGAAGGCTCCGCGATCGATCGATATGAACCTGGTCGACGCCCAGCAGACCAGACGTATGCTGGACCGTATGGTAGGTTAACGCATCAGCCCGCTTTTATGGGCAAAGGTCAAACGTGGCTTGAGCGCCGGACGCGTACAGTCCGTGGCTCTGCGCATGATCTGCGACCGGGAAGAGGAGATTGAAGCCTTTATCCCGGAGGAATACTGGAACCTGGAGGCAGAATTTTCCCAGAAGGGCAGCAAAAAAACTTTAAATGCCAAATTTTATGGCACACGGGATGAGAAGATTGCCATTCACAAAAAAGGAGAGCTGGACCAGATCTTAAAAGCCCTGGAAGGAAAAGAGTATGTTGTGGAGGACGTGAAATACGGCGAGCGCAGCAAAAAGCCACCGATCCCGTTTACCACCAGTACCCTGCAGCAGGAAGCATCCAAGGTGTTAAATTTCTCTACCCAGAAAACGATGCGGATCGCACAGCAGCTTTATGAAGGCGTAGATGTGAAGGGACACGGCACCATTGGCTTGATCACCTACCTGCGTACCGATTCTACCCGAATCGCGGAGGAGGCAGATGCAGCAGCACGCACTTATGTAGAGCACACCTTTGGCGGTGACTATGTGTTAAAACAGGATCAGGCAAAGAAAACCACTGGTAAGATCCAGGATGCGCACGAGGCCATCCGTCCGACCGATATCACCCTGACACCGACCATTGTGAAGGAGTCTTTGCAGCGCGACCAGTTCCGTCTGTACCAGCTGATCTGGAAGCGTTTCACCGCAAGCCGTATGCAGCCGGCTGTTTACACCACCACATCCGTGAAGGTGGCAGCAGGCGATTATCTCTTTACCCTGGCGGCATCCAAATTGTCGTTTGATGGTTTTATGTCTGTTTATGTGCAGGAGGATGACAAAGAAGCAGGCAATGCACTCCTTGGCAAGCTGGAGACCGGAGATATCCTGAACCTGGCAGAGTTAAAGCCGAGCCAGCATTTCACCCAGCCTCCTGCCCATTATACAGAGGCTTCCCTGGTTAAGGCCATGGAGGAGCAGGGCATCGGCCGCCCGAGTACCTACGCGCCGACCATTACCACGATCCTGGCAAGACGCTACGTGACAAAGGAAAACAAGAACCTTTACGTGACAGAGCTTGGCGAGGCTGTAAACGGCATCATGAAGAAATGCTTCCCAAGTATTGTGGATCTGAGCTTTACCGCAAATATGGAGCTGCTTCTCGATAAAGTGGCAGATGGAACCGTAAAATGGAAGACCATCGTGGAAAACTTCTACCCGGATCTGGACCAGGCAGTTACCACAGCAGAAAAAACACTGGAGTCCGTCAAGATCGCCGATGAAGTGTCCGATGTGATCTGCGATGTCTGCGGACGGAACATGGTAGTAAAGTATGGCCCGCATGGAAAATTCTTAGCCTGTCCGGGCTTTCCGGACTGCAAAAATACCAAGCCGTATCTGGAAAAGACCGGCGTGGCCTGCCCGCAGTGCGGAAAAGACATTGTCATCAAGAAGACCAAGAAGGGAAGACGTTATTACGGCTGCGAAAACAATCCGGAATGCGACTTCATGTCCTGGCAGAAGCCATCTGCAGAGCGTTGTCCGAAATGCGGCAGCTATATGGTAGAGAAGGGGAGCAAGCTTCTCTGTGCCAATGAACAGTGCGGGTATACTGCAAATATCAAAGAAAAACAGTCCAATGATTAAATTAATTGAAAATTTCAAAAAACTCTTGTTATTTGTTTAAAGTCGTGCTAATATTTAGATATTGGAGAAGACATTTGAAACGAATATCAATGAATTGAGGAGGTTTTTTGAAATGAGTGTACAGCTTCTTGATAAGACGAGAAAAATCAATAAGTTACTGCATAACAACAATTCCCATAAAGTGGTATTCAACGACATCTGCAAAGTCCTGAGTGAGATCCTTCTTTCCAATATTCTGGTGATCAGTAAGAAAGGAAAAGTTCTTGGCGTAGGTCTTTGCCCCGGTGTAGATGAGATTGAGGAATTGATTGAAGACCAGGTTGGCGGCTTTGTAGACCGTATGCTGAATGAACGGCTGCTCAGCATCCTTTCCACAAAAGAAAACGTAAACCTCGCAACACTTGGCTTCGCAGAAGAGAATGTCAAGAAATATCAGGCCATCATCACCCCGATCGATATTGCGGGAGAACGTCTTGGTACCCTGTTCATTTACAAGTGTGACGAGCAGTACGACATCGACGATATCATCTTAAGTGAGTACGGCACCACCGTAGTCGGTCTGGAAATGATGCGTTCCGTGAATGAAGAAAACGCAGAAGAGACCAGAAAAGTGCAGATCGTAAAATCTGCCATCAGTACCTTATCCTTCTCCGAACTGGAAGCCATCACCCATATCTTTGAAGAGCTCGACGGAAACGAAGGAATCCTGGTAGCCAGCAAGATCGCAGACCGTGTCGGCATTACCCGTTCCGTGATCGTCAATGCGCTGCGCAAGTTTGAGAGTGCAGGTGTTATTGAATCCCGATCCTCCGGCATGAAGGGAACCTACATTAAGGTCTTAAACGATGTGGTATTCGATGAACTGAAAAATATTAAAATGTCAAAATAAACCGGTATCAGAAAACCAGAAAGGATAAAAGGAACGGAATTTCTCTGTTCTTTTTATCCTTTTTTTGCGAAAAAGTCCTTGTCAAACCATGGCAGTTATGATATCATAGTGGGGCTGACAAAAAACACGTCTGCTGATTCTGACGGTGGTGCCGTATGGTCCCGGAGGAAGCACAAGACGCAGGCGGAAGTAAAAAACCAAATGGAGGAAACAAACATGAGCGTTATTTCTATGAAGCAGCTGTTAGAAGCTGGTGTTCATTTCGGACATCAGACCAGAAGATGGAACCCGAAAATGGCTCCGTACATCTACACCGAGCGTAACGGTATCTACATCATCGACTTACAGAAGTCTGTAGGCAAGGTAGACGAGGCTTACAACGCAGTATCCGAGATCGCTGCAAACGGCGGCACCATCCTTTTCGTTGGTACCAAAAAGCAGGCTCAGGACGCTATCAAGACTGAGGCAGAGCGTTGCGGAATGTTCTATGTAAACGAGAGATGGTTAGGCGGTATGCTGACCAACTTCAAGACCATCCAGAGCCGTATCGCAAGACTGAAAGCAATCGAGACCATGGCTGAGGACGGTACTTTCGATGTACTGCCGAAGAAGGAAGTTATCGAGATCAAGAAAGAGTGGGAGAAGCTGGAGAAGAACCTTGGCGGTATCAAAGAGATGAAGAAACTGCCAGACGCTATCTTCATCGTAGATCCGAAGAAGGAGAGAATCTGCGTACAGGAGGCTCATACTCTGGGTATTCCGTTAATCGGTATCGCTGATACCAACTGTGATCCGGAAGAGCTTGACTACGTAATCCCGGGTAACGACGATGCAATCAGAGCCGTTAAATTAATCGTGGCTAAGATGGCAGATGCAGTAATCGAGGCAAACCAGGGTGAGGCTCAGGCTGACTTTGCTGAGGCATTCGAGGCAGAGGAAACTACCGAGGCTTAATCGAGAAATAAGGTGCTTCGACCTGCAGGATATGCAGGCCGGAGCATTTTAAGTTTCATGGGAAATTCGTCCTGTGAAAGAAGACGCTCCGCTGAATGCGCATTTGGCGCAAAGGCACATTTTCGCGTTACGAAACAAAATTTTTAAAATATAAAATGGAGGGAATTAACAATGGCAGTTACTGCAGCAATGGTAAAAGAGTTAAGAGAAATGACCGGCGCTGGTATGATGGATTGCAAGAAAGCACTTGCAGCTACCGACGGTGATATGGACAAGGCAGTAGAGTTCTTAAGAGAGAAAGGACTTGCTGGCGCAGAGAAGAAGGCTGGCCGTATCGCAGCAGAGGGTATCGTAGCAACCGCTATGACCGACGACGAGAAGAAGGCAGTTGTTGTTGAGGTTAACGCTGAGACCGACTTCGTTGCAAAGAATGCAAAATTCCAGGCTTACGTTGCACAGGTTGCAGCACAGGCTCTGACCACTACCGCAGCAGACATGGATACCTTCATGGCTGAGAAGTGGGCAGCAGACGAGACCCTGACCGTAAAAGAGGCTCTGTCTTCCCAGATCTCCATCATCGGTGAGAACATGAACATCCGTCGTTTCAAACAGGTTGTAGAGGAGAACGGTGTTGTTGTATCCTACATCCATGCTGGCGGCAGAATCGGCGTTTTAGTTGACGTTGAGACCGATGTTGTTAACGATGCTGTAAAAGAGATGGGCAAGAACATCGCTATGCAGATCGCAGCTCTGAATCCGAAGTACACCAGCCGTGACGAGGTTAGCGCTGAGTTCATCGAGCACGAGAAAGGCATCCTGATGGCTCAGATCCAGAACGATCCGAAGGAAGCTTCCAAGCCGGAGAAAGTAATCCAGGGCATGATCCAGGGTCGTATCAACAAAGAGATGAAAGAGATCTGCCTGTTAGACCAGACCTACGTAAAGGCAGAGGATGGCAAGCAGTCCGTAGCTCAGTACGTTGCTCAGGTAGCAAAAGAGAACGGCGCTAAGATCACTGTTAAGGGCTTCGTTCGTTTCGAGACCGGTGAGGGCCTTGAGAAGAAAGAGGAGAACTTTGCAGAGGAAGTTGCAAAGCAGATGGGTAACTAATGCGAATTTCGCATTTGATCCGCTTCTAAAATTGACATCTTAGTACAATTTAATAGAAGACGATATAAGTCCGGGAATCCAGCGTTTATGCGGGTTTCCGGACTTTTTCTTTGCGTTTTTATTGTGGCAGATGTTATAGAGTAGATAGTATAAGTCGTTACCAGATTTTGCACACTCGTATACAAATTTGTACACTAAAATAGGTGTACAAAAATAGATTTGTACACCATCGAAAAATGGCTTAAATATGCGGTTTGTAAGAGTTGGCGTTGATACAAAAATGCTTGCTTGTGTGTGAAATTTGTATAGTAAAGGATAACAGAAGCCGCCAGCGGAAGAGATGCTGACGGCTTTCCTATATAATAAAGATACATCCAACCAATTCCACAAAATCACATTTCCTATCTTTACGATCCCTGCTATTCTATATACAAGATACAAAACAAGGACGTGATACTTAATGAAACCAGGCGATATAGCATGCTGCGGAATGGAGAGGTGAATACAACCTATAATGATGATGCGATCTACACACCAGATGTTGTGTTTTTTAAGGATGATCACCGAATGCAGATGCTCCCGGAAAGTCAGCGAATGAGTTTGGATGTAATTACGATTGCAGCCCCAAATCTCCGCCCGAATCCAAACAACAAGTGGAACCCGGAGCCATCCAAGGCAATTGCGGTTAAGCCGATGGAACTACTTGCAATCCATAAAAAACGTGCATAGCGTCTTTTTTCCATAGCAAAGGAGAATGCTGCAGAGGTGCTGATACTCGGAACTTTTGGATGCGGGGCATTCCAGAATCCGCCGGAGGTTGTGGCACGAGCTTATAAGGAAGTACTGGCAGAGTTTGAATATGATTTTGATACCGTGGAATTTGCCGTGTACTGTCCGAAGCGGGAGCAAACAGTAAATCCGAGTGGAAACAATTATGCGGTGTTTAAGCGGGTACTTGGAAACAGAAAATAGATAGGTGAGAAAAGAAAGAAAAATAATGTTTGGTTTTGTCCCAGATTTTCTCTGAATTTTCTATGAGACAGCACGTATGTGTGGTAGAATAGAAACAGAAAATCCCCCTTGCTGTATGTGTATGGCTGCAAAGCTACAAGGGTGGACAGATGGCGTAACCTGCAACCATGCGCGGGCGATTGCAAAGCGGGGATCATTCCCCGCCGCCATACGAATAAGGTAGAATAGAAGCTGTAAATCGGAAGTTACAGGAGGAGAGTTTATGAATATGATGTTTGATTTGATTTTTCCAGTTATGTTTTTACTGATATTTGGGATGATCCTATTTACCTTCATAAGTGGAATAAGAACTTGGAATAAAAATAATAATTCTCCCCGTTTAACGGTGGAAGCCAGGGTGGCTGCCAAGCGACAGAATACGACACATCACAACGAGCCGGTTGGAGGAGACACTTCAGGAACTCACGGATATCATACTACCACCAGCACCTCTTATTATGTTACTTTTGAGGTGGAAAGCGGTGATCGGATGGAATTTTCTGTATATGGAAAAGAGTATGGAATGCTGGCAGAAGGAGACGAAGGAAAGCTGACATTCCAGGGAAGTCGTTATCTGGGATTCGAGAGGGCTATTGAAAAATAGAAGTAGAATTTCAAGTTTGTAGAATTAAGAAAATCGGAATTTGAATGGGAGATGAGACTATGGAAAAAATCAAAAGTTTGAATCGCTATCAAAAGGGTGTCCTAATATTTATGATTGCTATGGCACTGGTATTTGCGTTGATTTATCCCATGACAATCTCACAAGTTGGATTTGAATATAAGAACACAATTCTTGTCCCAAGTCAAGAAGATGGCAGTACGGTGTATTCCGGTAAAATCCAAGGAAAACAGGCACATTTTACGGTGTCGAAGGATAAGACCGTTGTATTTCAGTATGGCGATAAAACCTATGGCCCTTATACAGCAAAAGAAGATCCTACAGCTATTCCGAGGAACGAAGAAATGGCAGAATATATGACCGGTATGGAGCTTCGTCAAGGAGGAGATATTTTGTTTCGTGGGGGTGTTTTGGAGACAGGGGATTCATATTGGCTATACAATGAGGACGGAACCTTAGATAACTTTGGATTTTCTTATGTAACCAGTGATGGGATCGAGAGGGATGAAAACGGGGACGTAATTGATTCCGTGGAGCCATCTGCAGCTACTATACTGGAACTGATGAACGCTCCCGAGCTGACACATAAGGGCGAATGGTTTGCATGGTTTGGGGCTGTATTTATCTGCGTTCTCAATACAATTTCTATTTTGTTTGCAGATGAGCTGTTCCGTTGGAGTTTGGCATTTCGGATCCGCAATGTCGACCACGCAGAGCCGTCTGATTGGGAAATTGCAGGAAGATATATCGGCTGGACTGTTCTGACGATCATGGCATTGGTACTCTTTATTATGGGGCTGCAATAGTACAACTTCCAGTTTTTGAAACTGAGAAATCGCAATTTTATGAGGTGATCATATGAGCAAAAGAAAGAACTTGACCAATAGGCTCATTGCTGTCCTGCTGATTGTTTTGGGTCTTATATTTGGTGTCACATGGAATAGTGCGAAGTTTTGCATTGGAGATGAAATCTTCATTGCCTTGGGTATATCTCCTTGGTCAAATGGTTCAAGTGGAACACATTATCCTGCTATTATTGGTAGTTTTATTATTTTGGTTGGAACAAGTATCTTGAACTTAACTTTGCAAAAGAAAGCTCGTTTTTGGATTTGGGCGGCTGTTATTCTATCTCTCATTTTGTTTAATTTGTTTTTCACTTATATGTAAATATAAATTCAAGTTTGTCAATTACAGGTGACATTGAAGGAATATCACTACACATAGCAAATGATTTGCTGCTTTTTATTTTTATCAGGGTAGTCCATAG
>OGIO01002441.1_pt1 | contig 11067 bp, 11 predicted proteins | sample 1571841 | NCBI WGS metagenome assembly OGIO01 (sample SAMEA2582111, study PRJEB24529) | metagenome | biome: Human gut stool | place: China | collected 2011
GGCGACCACCGAGATCTACCCTCTTTCCCTACACGACGCTCTTCCGATCTTCCCAGTCCACACGCACCTTCCGCTCCATGGCAATCACAGCCAGACCAGCCGCGGAAACAATGGTTCCACCATCATCACAGAGCAGTTCTCCTTCTTCCAGCCCAAAAATCTCTTTCACTGCCCGGATCACCCCGCGGTTATTTACCACACCGCCAGACAAAAGTACCGGTCTGTGCACCGGAAGTTTGCGCACTACTGAAGTTTTAAAATTCCTTACCACCGCGTAAGCCAGGCCCAGAAGGATATCCTCTGCGGATACTCCCTCCTGCTGCCGGTGGATCAAATCGGTCTTTGCAAACACACTGCAGCGTCCTGCAAGCCGCGGAACACTGGCGGCGCGGTCTGTATATTCAGAATAAGATTCCAAAGGTAATCCCAGACGATACATCTGATCTTCAAAAAATGCCCCTGTTCCTGCTGCGCATTCTCCGTTTACCGCATACTCCAGCACCTGGTCATGTCCAAGTCCCGTCAGAAAGCAGGAGGTCTGTGCACCGATTTCCAGAATGCTCTGTGCCTTTGGATAAAGCAGTTTCTGTCCTGCCAAAAGCGCCATCACCCGGTCTGCCATCTCCCTCTGTCCCGCTTTGGGAAAAAGAAAAGCCGCAGCACTGTTTCCTGCGGCATAGTCGATGGTTCCCGGATTGGTACGGTTCAATTCCTGCTTCATGTCTTCCAGCATTCTGCCAAGCACAGCCTTGGCTTCTCCCTTATGCAGCGCGTAACGGCTGTAGATCAGCTTTCCATCTTCCACTACCGCCAGGGAAATACTTCCCGCTCCCGCATCAATTCCCAGTCCTCTCATTTCTTTCCTCTCTCCTTTTCCAATGCTTCCTATTACATATTGGCAAAATTCTCAGCCGCAGCTGCACCATACAAAATTTTCTGTTCAGAAACTTCCTAACCGATCAGCCGGATCATTTCTGCTTTCGCCTCGACCAGGTTTTTTATACTGAGATCACGAAGTCCTTCCTGACGTGGAAGCCGGATTTCTTTCACCACAAACGACGGTCTCGGACCAAATATCAGGATCCGGTCTGCAATCTGCAGCGCCTCGTCTATATCATGCGTAACAAACAGCACGGAGTTCTGCTCCTGCTCCCAAAGTTTCTTCAGGTGCGTGAGCATTTCCTGGCGAAGAGTGTAATCCAGTGACTTAAACGGCTCGTCCATCAAAAGGAGCTCGCTTCCATAGTAGAATGCCCTTGCGATCCCGCACCGCTGCCGCATACCGCCACTCAGCTGCTCCGGATAATAATCCTCAAATCCGGTCAGATGCACCTGATCGATAAGCTGGGCAATCCGCGCCTCGTCGGTATCGTCCCGCACCACCCGGATATTGTCATATACCGTCAGCCACGGAAGAATCCGGTCTTCCTGAAACACATACCCCGTTTTTTTCGCCCGGTTTCTGATCTGCCCCTCATAATCACCGGTAATTCCCGTGATCAGGTTCAGAAGCGTTGATTTTCCACAGCCGGAAGGACCCACAATGGCCGTGATTTCTTTTGGCTCCACACGGAGATTTAAATGCTCCAGAACCGGCAGGCCACCGAATTTTTTTCCAAGATCTATCACATCCAGCATACTGCCCCGTTCCTTTCCTATATTATTCATTTCGCTGTACCGCATGTTTTTTGCAAAGAAGCAGCTTTCCGGCAAGAACCACTGCATAGTAAATCCCCACCATGATCACAGTCCAGGCAATGACCGTCTCCGGCTCAATATTCAGCCGCGCTGTCATGATCTGTCCGCCAATCCCCGACGTCGTAGTCAGCACTTCTCCCATCACGACCGTTTTGCATGCCATACCGACTGCAATTTTCAGGCCGGACGCAAAATACGGGGTTACCGACGGGATCAGGATATAGCGAAGTTTTTTCCAGACAGAAAATCCAAACACGCTTCCCATCTCCAACAACTTCCGGTCAATCGCCGAAATGCCGTCACAAATGCAGATAAACATGGTCGGAACCACCGCCATCACTACTATGAAAATGCTTGCCCGTCCGTTGAATCCAAACCAGATAATCGCCAGAATCAGCCAGGAAATCGGCGGCACGACCTGGATAATGCCGAGTACCGGCTGAATGAGCTGGCGGACCGGTCTGAGCACACCGCCAAACAAACCTGCCAGACAGCCAATCCCGATCCCGATTCCCAGACCGCAGACAAGGCGCACCATCGTTTTCCCAATCTCACACCAGAGTTTTGCAGAGCTTAAAATTTCAGCCACCTTTGCAGCCACCGCAGGAATCGGCGGCACGACCAGTGGGGAATAAAGATTGCTCATTCCCCACCAGAGTCCAAGCACCAGAGCCGCTGCCGCGATCCGGTACCTGTTTGCTGTCATACAAGTCTTCATCCGCTCCTTGTTTGATGTCATGCAGGTCTTCATCCGGTACTTATTTGCTGTAATACATGCCTTCATCCGGTACTTTGCCTCCGATCATGGACGGATCAAAATCGTTCAGAAGCTGATAGAAACCATCCAGGTCAGTCTTCGCGTCTGCCGCATTTTTATAGATCAGACCCATGTTCGGGATTGCTTTTTCTACCAGCGCAGCCTTAAGTCCAAGCTTTTCCTCTGCCAGTGCTGCAGCATCTGCCGGGTGTTCCAAAACCCAGTTTAAAGATTCCTCATAAGCAGCTTCAAACTCTGTCACCAGCTCCGGTTTTTCAGAAATAAATGTTTCTGTCGTTCCAAGTCCTGCATTCGGCACGATGGAATCTTCTCCTTTTACTTTCTTCCATTCATCTTCGAAGGAAAATGCGACACGCACCTGGTCATTGTTCATCTTTGCTGCCGTTACCTGCGGTTCGATGAGAGTTGCATACTCGATCTTACCCGCTGCCATCATCTGGGAAATCTCTGCGGTAGTGGAATAAACAATCTCGACATCCTCACCAGCCTTTAAACCAGCTTCATTTAAAAAGAACTGGGTTAAGGCATCTGGCGGGGAAGACTGGAGCGGAACATACACGGTCTTGCCCTTTAACTGGGACCATTCCGTCAGATTTGGATCCGTCGTGATAAAGTAGGTTACACCCCAGGTATTGACATTGGTCAGGCGCACCGGAAGTCCTTTGTTATAAAGCTTTGCCGCTACCGTAAGCGGAAATGCAAACATATCATGCTCCCCATCCTGCACCATGGCGATCAGCTGCTCCGGCGCATCCCAGATATCCAGTTCCATCTTTACGTTATCGCCCAGCAGTCCGGCATCTGCCATATGAAGAAGCGGAAGTGTCGGCGGTGCTTTCGGTACTGCCAGTTTTAAAACCACGTCTTCTCCGTTTCCAGCTTCTTCTCCGGATTCAGCAGCTGTCTTTTTCCCGTTTTCATCCGCTTTCTTTTCAGATGCTCCAAGGCTGTCAGCACCACTATTTTCGGAACTGCCATTCTCAGCGCCGCCATTTTCTGAGCTTTCTGCCGCTGCTTTCGTTTCTGCTTCTGTCTCTGCAGTGCTTCCGCCTGATCCCTGACATGCAGTCAGCGCCAGCATCGCCACGGCCGCAAGTCCGATCAGTAACTTTGATTTTTTCATTGTATTTTTTCCTCCCCTTTGTTATAGTGGTTAGTAATTGCTAACATTAGTTAGTGAACGCTAACTAGAATAGCAAAGATCAAACGTCATTTCAGTTGCCGCGGCAACAAGGAGGCTTTCATGAGAAATTATTATCAACTACTGATGAAAAATCCATTATTTATGGGAATCCCGGAAGAAAAAATGGAGCCGGTACTCCAGTGTTTAAAAGCAAAAAAGAAAGTATTTACCAGCAGGACCCTGCTGTTTTCTTCTGATGAACCAATTCCCTGTCTTGGGCTAGTCTTAAACGGATATGCGGAAATTTTTCTGACTGACCCGGACGGCAACCATACCCTGATCACCCAGGCCTGCGTCGGTGAGCTGTTCGGTCATGCCCTGGCCGTTGCCCATGCCTCTGCCAATATCTTTGAAATTTTCACCTCAGAAAAGGCAGAAATTTTATTCTTGTATGTGCCGGAATTTACTTCCCTGCAAAACTGTAACTGCACCTACCGTTTTAAAGTCATGGAAAACCTGATGCAGCTGATCGCCAAAAACAACATGGAACTGATGATGAAGATCCGCATCCTGACCCAGGGATCTCTGCGAAAAAAGCTGCTGCTCTATTTCTCCATCTTATCCAGACAGCAGCATTCTGCCACCATCACACTGCCGTTCGGGCGTGATAAGCTGGCAAACTACCTGTTTTGTGACCGGAGCGCTGTTTCCAGAGAGCTTGGGCGAATGGACCGGGAAGGTCTGATCCAGCTCGGAAAAACAAAAATTATGCTGACCGGATGTCTTCCTGCCCAGCACCCGGTTATACAGACAGAATAAATTTTACTGCCGGAACTGGATCGTATGGATCTGTCTCGTTTTGCCTCTGCTATCGTCCTTTCATCACCATATCCCGGAACCGTTTGGCGGCGGTCCCGCTCTCACGGTTTGTGTCGTAGAGCATGCAGATCAGGCGTTCCGGGATACTCTCTTTTAGCGGGATTTCAACTACCCGCCCCTCTTCCAATGCCTGCGCTGCCAGTTCATACGGAAGAAATCCGATTCCAAGATTTTTTTCCACCATTGGAAGGATCAAATCTGCGGTTGCCACTTCAATATCCGGCTGCATGGTCAGGCCATGCTGCAGATAAAAATGGCTGTAAAAATCGTAGCTGCTCGTATGGCGCTCCAGCGAGATCAGGGAATATGGTTCCAGACTTTTTAACTCGTTTGTTTTCTGGGAAAGGCTTTCCAGCCGTCTTCCTGCAATCAGTACATCATAAAAAGATTTCACCAAAACCACATGGTCTGCCACTCCCTCCAATTCTTTCTGATCCGCTGCAGTAACCACAGCCAGATCGATGATTCCCTCTTTTAAGGCTTTCGCTGCGCCTGGCGTGGAATAATTATAAATTTTCAGCCGGACTCCCGGATAGTTTTCGTGAAATGCCCGCAAAATCTCCATCAGATATAAGTGCAGTGCCGTCTCGCTGACACCGATCACAATGCTGCCGTCCTGCAGGGCCGCACTCTGGCGTACCTCTTCCTCCCCCAGTTCAATCTGTTCGAAGGCCACCGCCACTCTCCGGTAAAGCCGTTCGCCTTCTTCTGTCAAAGTAATTCCCCGGTTTGAGCGCTGCATCAGCTTGCAGTCAAGCTCCGTTTCCAGAATCCGGATAATCCGTGTGATGTTTGGCTGGTTGCTGTACAGAAGCTCCGCGGCTTTGGTGAAGCTTCCGTAGCGGGCCACGTAATAAAAAATCTTATAGTGTTCGAAATTCGCTGCCATGCATGTCTCTCCTTCTGTTCTTCTGTTCCCTTTTTGCTTCCTCTAAACTTTCTTTGCAATTCCATAATCTGAATTGCACTCGCCACTTTGCACAAAATGTCTTCACGTACTATTTTTATCTTACTATATATTTTTTATATAGTAAATATATGAACTATATATTATCTATCTAATTTGATCACGGTTATAATAAAGCACGGTTAGAAAATCATTGAAACGAAAGAAGGAATTATTATGGCAGACTCCATGAATTTAAAACAGCCTCTGATCTGCATCGGTCGTGAATACGGCAGCGGCGGACGTGAGATCGCAGAAAAGCTTGCAGAAAAGCTAGGCGTTCCTTATTACGATAAACTGCTCATCCGGAAAGCCGCAGAGGAAAGCGGATACACGGAACACTTTTTAAGCCAGAATGAGGAGCAGCCTTTCTCGATTGGCAGTCTGCTCACCGGAAATCCATTTGCAGATACCGTCAGCATGGCTCATGCATTCTACCCGGAAAGCCAGATGGCGTTTGACGCAGAGCGTCATGCGATCCAGGATATTGCCCAAAAGGGTGGAGGTGTTTTCGTAGGACGCTGTGCTTCTTCCATTCTGGATGGCCGAAACGACATGCTGTCCGTTTTCATCTACGCCAAAGAAGATGACAAACTCAAACGTGTCATGAAACGAAACCAGATGGATGAAATGACCGCAAAAAAACGTCTCCAGAAGGTTGACCGGATGCGGAAACGCTACTTTGACTTTTATGCCGACACCCACTGGGGTGAATCCGAAAGCTATGACATGATGTTAAGCAGCAGCCAGTTCGGCATCGACGGATGCGTAGAGCTGATCCTGCAGTGCTTAAAGCTGCGTGAGCAGCACGCAGAAGCATAGGCCGAAACGCTATAGCCAGTGCCCCGAAACATAAGCAACGCTCTGGCAAATCCGTTTTTAAACATAAACAATTAGCATAAAAAGGGAAGGAAGGTACAAAACCCATGAACAAGGATCTGACCGTGGGAGAACCCCAGAAAGTATTGTGGCAGTTCTGTCTGCCCCTGTTCGGAAGCATCATCTTCCAACAGCTTTATAACATTGCCGACAGCCTGGTAGCCGGAAAATTCGTCGGCGAAAACGCACTGGCTGCTGTCGGAAACAGCTACGAGATCACCCTGATCTTCATTGCATTCGCATTCGGATGCAACATTGGATGCTCCGTCATCGTATCCCAGCTCTTCGGTGCCAAACAATACAGCGAAATGAAGACCGCCGTTTACACCACACTGATTGCAGGTGCAGTGCTCTGCGCGGTACTGATGGCAGGCGGACTGGCACTCTGCCGCTCACTTCTGGAGCTGATCAACACCCCGGCAGAAATCCTCGATGACTCCATGCTCTACTTAAATATCTATATTTTAGGACTGCCATTTTTGTTCTTTTATAATATTGCAACCGGAATCTTCTCCGCACTGGGCGACTCCAAAACCCCGTTCATTTTCCTGGCCGCATCCTCAACCTCCAACATCGCAGTGGATATTCTGTTTGTCACTGCCTTCAAGATGGGCGTAGCCGGTGTTGCATGGGCAACCTTCCTTTGTCAGGGTGTCAGCTGTATCCTCGCAATCCTGGTTGTTTTGCGCAGACTGGCTGGTGTCAAGACCGAACGCCGTGCCGCCATCTTCTCCTGGCGTCTGCTCGGCAAGATCTCTGTCATCGCCATTCCTAGTATCCTGCAGCAGAGCTTCATTTCAGTCGGAAACATCATCATCCAGAGTGTCATCAACAGCTTTGGTGCCAGCGTCATTGCCGGTTACTCCGCATCGGTAAAATTGAACAATCTGGTCATCACATCCTTCACAACACTGGGAAACGGTATCTCCAACTACACCGCACAGAACATCGGTGCACAGAAAATGGACCGTGTCAAGGAAGGCTTCCTCGCCGGTTTAAAGCTGGTATGGCTTCTCTGCCTGCCGCTGTTCCTCGCCTACTTCTTCGCCGGACGTTACCTGGTATTCCTCTTCATGGATAACTCCACCGGCCCGGCTATCGATACCGGAATCCAGTTCTTGCGGATCCTCTCTCCGTTCTACTTTGTAGTCTCCGCAAAGCTGGTAGCTGACGGAATCTTAAGAGGTGCCGGACTCATGAGAAACTTCATGATTGCCACCTTCACTGACCTGATCCTGCGTGTGGCACTTGCCATTGGACTTGCAAAAGTCTTTGGATCTATCGGAATCTGGTGTGCATGGCCAATCGGATGGACCGTCGCCATGTGCATGTCCGTTTGGTTCTATAAACGCGGACCGTGGAATCGGAAGTAACAATTTAACACAGTAAATCAAAGGGGCGAAAGTTCCCACAGCCTTTTTTGACGCTGGTCAGACGACGTTGTCGTTCACGCATGCGTGCCAGCAATGAGATTTTTCTTTCTGCTTTACAAAATCCGCTGACCGGCAGCATATTTGGATAGAACCTCTCGTTCATCCCCCAGATAAACGATCCGTTCCAGACGCTGCCGGATACTAAGCGGCTGCGGATGTTCAAGTCTTGCATCGTCCAGCACTACCGCATCCAATTCATACCCCGGTTCAAAGCTTCCCACCTGACCAAAGAAGGAACCTCCTCCCTTCGTCGCCAGATAAAATACTTCCTCCAGCGTCAGTGGCTTTAACGTCTGGTCGGTCAGGCGCCAGCGCAGCTTGCTATCCTGAATCGCATGGCGCATGGCCACAAACATATTTTCCGTACTGCCTCCCGCCACATCGCTGCCAAGTCCCACCGGAATCTGCTCCTCCAGGTAGCGGCGTACCGGCGCGACCCCGGAAGAAAGGTTGGTATTCGACTCCGGACAATGTGCAATAAACACACCATTTGCCTTCATCCGCTGAATTTCTTCTTCACCAGAGTGAACACAATGCGCCATGATCGTGCGGCACGCTCCGCCAAACATGCCAAAATGTTCGTAGGCATCCCCATAAAACTTTGACCAGGGGCAAAGCCTCTGTACCCAGGCAATTTCTTCCTGGTTCTCAGACAAATGCGACTGCACCGGAAGTCCGCTCTCTTTCTGGATGCCATGTAAAAGTTCCATCAGTTCGTCACTGCAGCTTGGAATAAAACGGGGAGTCAGAATCGGCTGCACATGGCCGTAATGCCTCTCTGCCACCGCCCGAAGCCATGCCTTTGTCGCCTCAGCCGCTTCCTTTGCAGATGCTTCACGCAAGTAATCCGGACTATTGCGGTCCATATTCACCTTGCCCACCATAGCTGCAATCCCGGCCTCCTCGAGCTGATCCATCAGAAGCAGGGTTGCCTCGTTGTGGATCGTGGCAAATGCGCAGACTCTTGTAGTGGCACTGCGCCTTATATGGTCTGTAAAAATGCGGTAGGATTTCTCTGCATATTCCAGATCCTGGTACTTGCTCTCCTCCGGGAAGGTGTTCGTCTCCAGCCATTCCAAAAGTTCCAGATCCATGCTCATTCCCCGAAATGAGTACTGGGGTGCATGGACATGCAGATCGGTAAGACCGGGGATGATCAGCCTTTCACCAAAGTCCTCTACTGGTATTTCCCGGAATTTTTCCGGGAGAGCTGCGTAGATTCCCTCAACCTTTCCGTCTTCGCAGACCAGATAATGCTGCATGGCAATCTCTATCGTGCCGATCTCTTTTGTGTAAATGAGATTTCCTTTCAGGGCGAATATTCGTTTTCCATTCATAGCATTCTTCCTCCCTCTTGCCGCTTCGCCGAGTGCACATCTCCACGGAGCAGTTTTTGTTTCATAGGGCGCAAGTTCCTATCATATAAAAAGAGCTCCGCTCACGCGGAACTCTCATCGATCTTCAAAAGCAATACACAGCCGCATGGACGCACCGGCTTCGCCGGTTCATGTAACTATGTAGTCAACTCTTTACGGTAGTTGGTAGAGACTCTGGACCCATCTCCAGGATATACAATCACGTTACCCGTTTATGAAATTGTTATAATCTGTTTTGTATGTATTACAGTACAACCTTAACATATCCTGTGCATAAAGTCAATCTGCATTCCAGATTCGGCAAAATCCCGTTGCTGGGCACGCATGCATGAACAGTAACAAATCTGCTGCCAGCGTTAATCCTGCTTTTCTTCTGCCGTCCGCAAAAGTCCGATCTGAATGGTTACGCAGGCTGCGATCACCAAAAAGAACGGATACACGGAATACGGGAAAATGGAAAGCGGGGAGATCTTCGCCATTTCCGATGTGATCAGCATACCGCCGTCGTGCGGCATAACCGCCAGAAACGCGCAGGCAAAAATATCAACCAGACTCGCCAGGCGCTTCGGCGCGATCTTAAATTTGGAACCAATCTCCTTCGCGATCGGACAGCTGACGATAATCGCGATCGTGTTATTGACCAGTGCCGCAGAAAGAATACCGGACAAGAAGCCAATGCCATATTCCGCCTGTTTGCGGTTTTTCATGTGTTTGGTAATGGTATCGATCATCCACTCGATGCCGCCGTAGTAACGCACCAGCGCAATGATTCCGGATACTAAAATTGCCACGATGCTGATGCTGAACATATCGGCCATGCCATCGCCTACTGCCATGGCAATGTCAAAAAATCCTGCAGTTCCCTGAAGCAGACCAACCACAAAGGTCATAAGGATTCCAATAAATAACACGATTACAACGTTGATTCCCATCAGTGCGGAAGCAAGCACCACCAGATACGGCAAAATCTGGAAAATGTCGTAAGCACCGGCTTCGATATTTCCGCCTCCCACACCACCTGCCACTGCATAAAAGATGATCGAAGCAATTGCAGCAGGCAATGCAATAAAGAAGTTCATGCAGAACTTATCCTTCATCTGGGAACCGCAACCTTCTGCTGCTGCAATCGTCGTGTCAGAGATTATGGAAAGGTTATCTCCGAAGTAAGAACCGCCGATGACTGCCGCACAGACGATTGCCGGGTTCAGTCCTGCTCCTTCTGCAACACCAATGGCAACCGGTGCCATGGCTGCAATGGTTCCCATGGATGTTCCGATCGAGGTGGAGATAAAGCAGCACATCAGAAACACGCCCGGAACCAGAAAGCGCACCGGAATGTAATGTAGGCACAGATTGATGACGGAAGATTTTCCGCCAATGGCTGCTGCCCCGCCCTGGAAGCCGCCTGCCATCAGATAGATCAGCACGATCATCATAACGCCGCTTCTTCCCATTCCTTCGGTCAGAATGTCAATCTTTTCTGATACCTTCACATCACGCGCCAGAAGAAGTGCAGACGCGATTCCGACAAACAATGCCACATGGCGCGGGAAATAGCCAAACGGGGGTTCACTTAGATAAAGATACCACATCAATCCCACGCTGACTTTTGCTCAACCGATACAGCCGGAGGGCTGGATAACAAGAAAAGGCGGTATGCGCCCCGTGGAGGGGTAGCGTACCGCCTTTTCTTGTGGGGGTTTCCAAAGGGGGCAACGCCCCCATTTGGCACACGACTTTGCAAAGCAAAGTGTAGTGTGTTATACGCTCTGTCGGCGTTGCCGTGAAAATGCCGTTGCCGCCGGGGAGGGCAAGGGCATTTGAAGCGGCAGGAAAACAGGGCTGTGCTTGCGTGGCGTAGAGCCGTAAGCACAGGTCTGGTTTCAACAGCAGACTGGGCGTATATGAAAGCCCCCGTCCCTCGTCCTACGCTCCGACTTGTGGACAAAGTGTCC
>OGIO01002451.1_pt1 | contig 11004 bp, 8 predicted proteins | sample 1571841 | NCBI WGS metagenome assembly OGIO01 (sample SAMEA2582111, study PRJEB24529) | metagenome | biome: Human gut stool | place: China | collected 2011
TTCTCTTACAGGGTGTCCTTCAGAGCCTTGCCCGGCTTGAACACGATGCTCTTGGAAGCAGCGATGGTGATGGGCTCGCGGGTGCGGGGGTTGATGCCCTGACGCTCAGCGCGCTCACGCACCTCGAAGGTGCCGAAGCCGGAGATGGAGATCTTCTCACCCTCGGCCATGGCCTTGCCCAGTGCCTCGAATGCAGCGTTGACAGCCATCTCGGCGCTCTTCTTGCTCATCTCAGTGTTTGCCGCAACCTGTGCGATCAGATTGGTCTTGGTCATAATAAAAACCTCCACAATATTCTCAACATTTTCTATTCGAGCAGACGGTCTGACCGTCTGGTACCCGTTTACGTTTCGTCCGCTTCCAGCCTCCGGGTAAAGCGCCTGGCCGCGAAGGTCAGAGCCTCTTCGGCGTCCACACCGGCCAGACGCATGGCATCGGCGGCGGCCAGCAGCAGCCCACCGGCGTTCTCTGCCGTCTGCTCTGCGTCCCACGCGGCCCTGGCGCTGTCCAGAGCCCTGGCCGCACCGGCGGCATCCTCCGGCCCGCAGCCGAACCGCGCGGCCCGCTTCTGGAGCTTCTGGGCGCGCATCAGGGCGGGCAGGGTGGCCGGGACGGTGTCCAGCTCATCGGCCAGAGTCGTGCGGCCCTTTTCCTTATTTTTGAGCGCATCCCAGCTGTTTATACCAGCATTTTCCGCTGCCGAGGAAGCAAAGATGTTCGGGTGGCGGAAGACCAGCTTCTCGCACACCTCGCGGCAGACCTTTTCCATGTCGAAACGGCCCCGCTCCTCCTCGATGACGGTGTGGAACACCACCTGCATCAGGACGTCGCCCAGCTCTTCCTGCATCATGACAGGGTCGTCGGCGTCGATGGCTTCCAGCGCCTCGCACGTTTCTTCCAGAAAGTTTTTCCTGATGGAAGCGTGGGTCTGGACTTTGTCCCACGGACAGCCGTTCTCCCTGTCTCTCAGGATGCGGATGATCTCCACGAGGTCTTCCGCCGTATAGTGTTCCCTCGGCGTCCAGTCCTGCATGGGGCGTCTCCTTTCCGCATTCCGAAAACATCTGCGAACAGATTCAAATTGTACCTCAGAATCTGCCGAAATGCAAGGGTACAAGCGCATTTTCCGGCTTTTTGCGGCAAAATTTTCATTTCATTCACAACAAAAGGCGGCATCCCCCGGAGGACACCGCCCTGCGTGGGCTTTTTCGCTTACAGCTGTGCGCCGCACTTGTTGCAGAACAGCGCGTCGTCCGAGACGGGCGCGCCGCACTGGGGGCAGGTCTTGGCCTTGTCGTCCTCGGGCTTTTCCTCGGCGGGCTCTGCGGCAGCGTCAGCCGTCCCATCAGCGGCCTCTTCCGTATCCTCGAACGTCGTCTCAATGACGGTATCCGGCTCGAGAGAGGCTTTCAGGTCGGAGAGCTCCTGCTCGATGTTGGCGATCATCTCGATGTATTTGTCCACAAGGGGCTGGTTCTCCTCGTTGCCCTTGGCCAGACTATACACCAGAGCGCCCAGCTGGCGCTGCGCCTTGTACAGCTTGCTCTGCGCGTTCACGATCTTTGCCTGGGTGCGGCCCTTTTCGGCCAGATCCAGCGCGGCATTCCTGCCTTTCTCGGCATACTCGAGGCCCATTTCCTTGATCTTATTGAAGTCCATAAAAGACACCTCACTTGTCTATGCCCGGGGTGGGCAGCACTCCTCTGCGTTTTCTGCTCAGGCTGTCCCTGTGCCGCCGGAGATTATTTTTATTATAGCGCACTCCCGGGGGGAATGCAACGAATCCCACCCAAGTTTTACAGAATCGTGCGGATTTGGAAACATTTTTTTCGCAATTTGCACACTTTCCGCGTTCTGATGTCGTTTAGAAGCTGTTTTCGTAAGCAGGGTGCGCCGAACGGCGAGGATTTTTGCCCGCAGACAAGGCGATTTTTCGCAGCAATCCTGACGGATTGCAAGGGAAAGCAACGCAGTATGCGGGCAAAAAGACCGTTTCGGGCGGTGTGCAATGCTTAGGAAAACGGCTTCTCAAACCTCACCTGCGTAGAACTCGCGCAGCATGCTGTCGGCGGGCAGAAGCTCCAGCTCCACCGGGGCCACATGCTCGAAGCGGCGGGCCGTCTCGTCCCAGAGCTCCGCGTTGTGGCCTTCCAGCGTGAAGCGCTGGCTCACCGGGCGCAGGAGCTTTGCGATGAGGCCCAGCTCGTAGGTGAAGGAGGTGTCCAGCAAAAAGTCTGCCGTGGTCTTGAAGCCCTTGATATACCGGGTCTCGCCGTCGAGGACTCTGTCCCACATGGCGAGGGTCTTGGCGGGGCTGCGGCCCCGGGCTGCGGCATCCCGCAGGGTGCGGCGGCAGAGGCGGATGTCCTGGGTGTTGATGACACGGCGGCCATCAATGCAGTATTCCTCCCGCAGGCCGGCGTAAATGCGGTAGACGTCGTCGCCCTTCACGAGGCCCGTCAGCTCGGGGTTCAGGGCGTGGATGCCCTCCACGATGCAGACGCCGCCCTTGAGGTCCAGCGTCTCCGTCTCGGAGGAGCGGGACTCGGCGGTGAAGTCGTAGATGGGCAGCACGGTCTTTCCGGTGGTGCTCAGATCGCTGAGGCACTGGCGGATGAGGGACATATCCAGCGTGTCGGGGTTCTCGTAGTCCAGCGTACCGTCGGGCAGGCGGGGGTAATACTGAGCGCCCTTGAAGAAGTTATCCAGACTGATGACATGGGCCGGGGTGCCGGAGGCTTCCAGAGCCTCGGCCACCTTATGAGCCGAAGTCGTCTTGCCGCTGGCCGACGGGCCGGTGAGCATGACGATCTTGGCGCGGGAGTCCCTGATCTTCTGGGCAGCATAGGCCACCCGCTGGCGGTAGCTCTTCTCGCTCATCTCCGCCAGCGCCGCCGGGCTCTGGGCGGCGACGTTGTACAGGTCTATCTCAACCAGACGTTTCGGTACCCAAATCGTGATCATAAAAAACCGCCACTCCTTTTTTCCGTTCCAGCACTTCGTCAAAACGCTGGATGTATTCTGTCGGATACTTGAAATTGAAGATGCGCTGCATCCGCTTGCCGCCGTCGGCCACCAGCTTGGTGCTGCCGCCTGCGCCGGCCGAGAGGATGGTCTGGACTTCTTCCATGATATAGATATTATAATACCCCTCGTGGCCCGGCTTGCACCAGCCCACGTTTTCCAGGTTTTGGAGGGTATTTTTCTGACGATAGAGGTAGTAGGGCCGATAGCCCGCCTCGGCCAGCAGATGGCACCTTTCCAGCATGGCGGCCACATCGGCGTAGTCGTTCTCCTTCTGGTCCTCGATGACGATGCGGGAGGCCCGCTTGAGGGTCAGGGTGTGGACGGTGATGTTCTCAGGGTCGAGGGCGATGGCCTGACGCAGACTCTTCTCGAACCCTTCCACCGTGTCGCCGGGCAGGCCAGCGATGAGGTCCATGTTGATGTCGTCGTGGCCTGCGGCCCGGGCCTCGGCATAGCAGTCGAGGATGTCCTGAGCCGAGTGCCTGCGGCCAATGTTCGCCAATACTTCATCCGAGAAGGTCTGCGGATTGATGGAGATGCGGGTCGCGCCGTATTCCTTGATGACGGCCAGCTTTTCGGCGTCGGTGCAGTCGGGGCGTCCGGCTTCCACCGTGTATTCCACGATGGCGGAAAGGTCGAAGCAGTCCCGCACCGTCCCCATGAGCTGGCGCAGCTGCGCTGCCGAGAGGCTGGTGGGGGTGCCGCCGCCGATGTAGATGCTGCAGAGCTTCAGCCCGGCCTTGTCGGCCTCGTCCCGGATGGCCTCGACCTCTTTGCACAGGCAGTCCACATAGGGCTGCACCAGCTTGCGGTCACGGTCGAGGTTGCAGCTGACGAAGCTGCAATAGCTGCACCGGGAGGGGCAGAACGGGATGCCGATATAGAGGCTGTAGGTCTTGGGCGCACTGCCTGCTTTCAGGATAGGCTCCTGCAAGTCCGCGATGGCCTTGGCCATGCCGTATTTTTCGGGCGAGCAGTCGAAGCGCTTCAAAAAGAAATCGTCGATCTCCTCTTCCGTCCAGCCTGCGGCCCGCTTGTCGTGGACGAGGCGCACCGGGCGGACGCCGGTCATCTTGCCCCAGGGCGGGCGGATGCCCGTCCAGCTGCGCAGCAGGTCATAGGTCAGGCTGGCCAGCGCAAATTCCGGCGTCTCGCCGCCCTCTTCCACGGGAATGGGCAGAGGTGCTTCGACGGTCCGGCTCTTGCCGCCCTGCCGCACCATGGCCCAGAGCTTGTCAGGCCGCTTCTCGGCCCAGACGCAGTCTGCGCCGTCCTCGGGCGGGGTGAGGGTGAGCGGGGCCATTGGGTAGAACAGGCGGACGAGGTGCTCCACCTCGTAGCCCGAGCCGAGGCCCGTGATATAGATATTCATGTGAAATCCCGCCTTTTTATGCGTTTCTCAGCGCATTTTTGATATAGAAGTTGGTGGCGGCCTCCTGCCCGAAGGTGGAGAAATCGCCGTGGCCGGGCAGCACCTGCGCCTCGTCCGGGACGGGCAGGGCCGCGAACTTGCGCAGGCTCTCGTCCATCTTCCGGCTGTCGCCGCCCTCGAGGTCGGTGCGGCCGATGCTGCCCTGAAAGACGGTGTCGCCCACGAAGAGATAGTTTTCGCACAGCAGCACCACGCTGCCCTCGGTGTGGCCGGGGGTGTGCCAGACGGTGAAGCGCAGCTCATCGAGGGGGATGATCTCGCCCTCTTCGTAGCCGCTGTCCGAACCCTTGAGGGGCAGCAGCTGGGTCCCCCGACAGTCGGCGGGCTCACAGTAGAGCTTTGCGCCCCACTCGCGGCTCAGGACCCCCGCACTGCCCACATGGTCGTAGTGGCCGTGGGTGCAGAGGATGAGGCTCAGCCTGCCGCCGTGCTCCTTTAAGATCTTATCGTACTCCTGCACCTCGGCGGCGGGGTCGATGACCACCGCGTTGCCTGCGTCCGAGATGAGCAGGAAGCTGTTGGTGTAAAACGGCGCAGGGCCGACCAGATGAAATGCCTTCATGGTTTATTTTTCTCCTTTATGCCACTCGTCGGTGTCGATGACGATGGTGCAGGGGCCTTCGTTGACCAGCGACACCTGCATATCTGCGCCGAACTCGCCGTGCCGGACATCCTTGAGGCCCTGCCTGTTCATCTCGGCGAGGAACAGCTCGTAGGCGTCCACAGCCAGCGGCGGTCTTGCCGCCTTGATGAAGCTGGGGCGGAAGCCCTTCTTCGTGTCGCCGTAGAGGGTGAACTGACTCACCACCAGCGCGGAGTACCCGAGGTCCTTTGCGCTGAGGTTCAGCTTGTCGTTTTCGTCCTTGAAAATGCGCAGGCCCGCGCATTTTTCAGCCAGCTTCGGCACGATGTCGAGAGTATCGGTGTCCTTGACGCCCAGCAGGATGACGAGGCCGGGACCGATGGGGCGCGGCTCGCCGCCGTTGACCCGGACGCTGGCCGAGGATACGGCCTGAATGACTGCACGCATATTAGCTCCTTGTTACCTTGAGCACATCCTTGACTTTGGACAGACGGGCCACGACCCGGTTGAGGTGCTCTGTATTGTTGATGCCGATGGTCAGGCTGATGACGGCACAGTTGTTCTCCACCTGACGGGCGTTCATGGCGTAGATGGGGACGCGGATGTCAGCCAGCGCGGCCAGCACATCGGACAGCAGCTCGTTGCGGTTGAGGGCGATGATCTCCAGACCGGCCTTGTAGCTGTCCTTGACGCTGTCGGCCCAGTACGCCTTGACCCAGCGGGGGGCGTTGGAGGGGTCTTTCATGCTGGACACCGCGTTGGCGCAGCTCTGCTTGTGGATGGAGACGCCGAAGCCCCGGGTGATGAAGCCCACGATGGGGTCGCCGGGCAGGGGCGAGCAGCACTTTGCAAACTTGATGGGGGTGTTGTCGAAGCCCTCCACCACCACGCCGTCGGTGGCGTGGACGCGGCTCAAATCGACCTTCGGCAGGTCCTCCATCGACTTGTTCTCAGCAGCCTCGGCGGCCTTGAGCTTCTGCCACTCCTCTTTGAGCTTGGGCAGGCAGTTGGCGATGGTCATGCCGCCGTAGCCGATGGCAGCGTAAATTTCCTCCGCGTTGTTCTGGCGCAGACGACGGCTGCAGCTGCCCACGAACTCATCCAGCTGGTCGTCGGGGATGAAGATCATCTCCCGGCGCAGCTCTTTGGCCAGCGCGTCGCGGCCCTGCTGGATGTTCTCTTCGCGGCGCATCTTCTTGAACCAGTTGCGTATCTTGCTCTTGGCCTCGCTGGTGCGCACGATCTTGAGCCAGTCGCGGCTGGGGCCTTTGTCCGCCGGGCCGAGGATGACTTCAATGATCTCGCCCGTCGCCACGACATGGTCGATGGGGACGATGCGATTGTTGACCTTACAGCCCACCATCCGGTTGCCGACGGCAGAGTGGATGGCGTAGGCAAAGTCGATGCAGTTGGCGCCCGCAGGCAGGTTGATGACGTCGCCCTTCGGGGTGAAGGCAAAGACCTCCTCCGGCAGCAGGTCGCTCTTCAAATCGTGGAGCAGGTTGCCGGAATCCTCGCTGACGCGCTGGTTTTCCAGCAGCTGGCTGACCCATGCCAGCCGCTCATCCAGCTTATCGTGGCCCTCGAGGCCCTCTTTATACTTCCAGTGGGCGGCAACGCCGTACTCAGCCTGCTCGTCCATGGTGCGGGTGCGTATCTGCACCTCGAAGGGGATGCCCTCGTGGCCGATGACGGTGGTGTGGAGGCTCTGGTAGCCGTTGGGCTTGGGGGTGGAGATATAGTCCTTGAAGCGGTTGGGCAGCGGGTGGTACATATCGTGGATGAGGCCCAGGGTGCTGTAGCACTCAGCCAGGGTGTCCAGGATGATGCGCACCGCGTAGATGTCGTAAATTTCATCGAAGGACTTGTTCTGCATGATGGTCTTGCGGTAGATGCCGTAGATGCTCTTGACTCTCCGCTTGATGGTCGCGCCCTCGATGCCGCTCTCCTCGAGGCGGCTCTTGATGACGCCCGACACGCTGGCCAGGAACTCGTCGCCTGCGCGCTCGCTGAGCATCTTGTTGATCTCCTCGTAGCCCACGGGGTCGAGGTAGTGGAGGCTGCGGTCTTCCAGCTCCTCCTTGACGTTCAGGATGCCCAGACGGTTGGCGATGGGGGCGTAGACCTCCATGGTCTCCCGGGCCTTGTCGCGGCGCTTCTGCTCCGGCCATGCGTCGCCGGTGCGCATATTGTGCAGGCGGTCACAGAGCTTGATGATCATGACGCGGACGTCACGGCTCATGGCCAGCAGCATCTTGCGCAGGTTCTCGGCCTGCAGCTCTTCGATATTGGAAAATTGGATCTTGGTCAGCTTGGTGACGCCGTCCACCAGCGCGGCCACCTCTTCGCCGAAAGTGGCGGTCAGGTCGGCCAGCGTGGTGGGGGTGTCCTCCACCACGTCGTGGAGCAGGGCGGCGGCGATGCTCTCGCTGTCCATGCCGAGGTCCAGCACGAGGCGGGCCACGGCCAGCGGGTGGCAGATATAGGGCTCCCCGCTGCGGCGGCAGACCCCCTTGTGGGCGTCGTTGGCCAGATCGTAAGCCTTTTCTATCATGGCCATATTGTAGGCTTTGCCGCTGGCTTTGATGGCCTCCACCAGCTTCTCCCAGGTCACGATCTCGGGCCGCACCTCCGAGGGAAGGGTCCCCTCAGGGGCGTTGGCCGGCAGGGCCGTTGCGGCCACGGTAGCCATCTCCGTCACCGGCACGGGCTGGTGGAGATGGGTCTTTGCAGAGTAGCTGTCCTCTTTCGCCGCAGCCGGTGCTGCGGGCGAGGGGGCGACAGGTTTCTTTCCCTCAGGCATCTTTATCGTTCCTCCAGACATTTCAGGATGGGCGCATCGGCAAGGTTCTTCTTTCCGGTGGCAGGCACGAGTTCCCAGAACTTTGCCCCGCCCCGGTCAGCCGCTGTGATGAGGCCGACCTGTTCCAGCGCGGCGACGGCCACCAGCGTCCGGCCGGTGTTCTCCTCGCCGAGTTTTGCAAACAGGGGCTGCAGATCTTCGGCGTGCCAGCGCCGCGCCTGCAGTTCCCGATAAACGGTGATGATATGGCTGCGCTCCGGGGCGATGCTCTCCTTCTGCTCCGGCGTCAGGGGCGTACCCCGGCGCAGCGCCTGCACCAGCGCGGCCTGCTCTGCAACTGTGTTGCCGAGGCCCGCCGGGTGCAGCTCGATGATGCGGCCCGACAGCTGTGCGCCCCGGGGCGAATCGTAGACCGAAAGGCTGATGGCTGCGTCCACGACGTCGCCTGTCGAGTAAGGCACCTGTTCCGGGTGCATCCCGAACCAGACGGCGTAGATGCTGGAATTGCCCTGCCGCAGACGCAGGCGGCAGTGCTTGCCCTCCGAGACGGCGTAGACGCCCTCCACGACAGCCATTTCCAGCACGAAGACCGGGCTGGGGTTGTCGGCACCGTAGGGTGCCAGCTGGTCGAGGCGGCGGACGCTCTCCACCGTCAGGCGGTCGAGGTGGACGGACAGATCGCATTCCAGCGGCGGGGTGCGTAGCACGGGACACTCCCGGGCCGCCCAGTCGTTGAGCCGCTGGCGGAGCGTCTGCAGATCCTCTTCCCGCACCGAGAGGCCCGCTGCCATGGCGTGGCCGCCGAAGCGGAGCAGGATGTCGGCGCAGGAGGCGATGCACTCGTGCAGATTGAAGCCCTGCACGCTGCGGCCGCTGCCCTTGCCCTCGCCGTGCTCATCCACCGACACCACGATGACCGGGCGTCCGGTCTTTTCCACAAGGCGGGAGGCCACGATGCCGATGACGCCGGGGTGCCAGTCTCTGCCCCAGAGCAGGATGACCCGGTCTTCGAGGCGTTCCGGCTCAGCGTCCAGCAGCTCCTGCGCGGCTTTGACGATCTCCATCTCCGTCTCCTGCCGCCGGATGTTGATGTCGCTCAGCTTATGGGCCAGTTCGACCGCCCGGTCCTCGTCCTCACAGAGCACCAGCTGCAAAGCGGTGACAGCGCTGTCCATCCGGCCCGCCGCATTGATGCGGGGGGCGATGGCGTAGCTGATGTTCTCTGCCGTCACCGGCTTGCCTGCAAGGCCCACTTCTTCCAAAAGGGCGCAGAAGCCGGGTCTGTCCGTATTTTGCAGCTGGCGCAGACCTGCTTTGACGATGGTGCGGTTCTCCCCTGTCAGGGGCATGACGTCGGCCACGGTGCCAACAGCGGCGAGGTCGCCGCAGTATTCCAGCATCTCTTCCGGCGGGCAGCCATCCAGCGCGGCGCAGAGCTTGAAGGCCACGCCCGCGCCGCACAGGCCCTTGAAGGGGCTGTGGTCGTCGGCACGGCGGGGGTCCACGATGGCCGCTGCCTGGGGCAGGGTGTCGTGGGGCAGATGGTGGTCTGTGATGATGAGGTCGATGCCGAGGCTGGCCGCGAATGCGGCTTCCTCTACGGCAGAGATGCCGTTGTCCACCGTGACGATGAGGCGGCAGCCCTTATCGTAGATCGACTGGATGGCGTTCTTCGAGAGGCCGTAGCCGTCGCCCTCCCGGCTGGGCAGCATACACTTGACGGCGGCGCCCATCCCTTTCAGGTGCTGATAGAGCAGGGCCGTGGCGGTCACACCGTCCACGTCGTAGTCGCCGAAGACGACGATGGTCTCCCCCTCGTCGATGGCCCGCAGGATGCGCTCACAGGCTTTGTCCATGTCGGTCAGGAGCATGGGGTCGCTCAGCTCTTCTTCGCCCGCCAGAAGGGTCAGCGCCTCGGCGGGGTCGGTGATGCCCCGGGCAGCGAGGATGCCGGCCAGCAGGCCGGCTTCTTTCTGCTGGGCCGCGAGGACAGAGCGGTACTTTTCCTCGCTCCACTCCTCGTCCATGTTCTGGTATTCCAGCTCTTCGGTGTTCTGCTGGGCGATGGCCGCTGTCAGCTCTTTCAGGGCGGCGCGGTCAACGGTCTTGGTGTTCCAGGCCCGGTAGGTCATCGCAATCCCTCCCCGGCCAGACCATCGTTCGCCAGCATCCCCTGCAGCGCAGCGATCTCGCTGGAAACGTCCAGCGCCACGTCCGACAAAAGCTTATCGTAGAGGTTATCATAAGCCTGATTCAGGGTGTGCAGGATGCCCGCAATATCCCGGCGGATGGCCTCCGCGTTCTCGCCCTGCTGGCTCTGCACGTCGTTGTAGGTGTGCAGGAGCTTGAGGGTGGTGGGGATATAGTATTCCGCAAAGCGGCGGGCCTTGGGCAGGCTCTCGGGGTGGGCTTCCAGCCAGGTACAGATGGACTCGGTGGTCTTCTGCATATGCTGCAGCTCCTCCACAGCCCGCTCATCCTCCATGAGCTCCTGCTCCTTCTCGAGCACCTGCGCAAAGCGGCGGGTCGTCTCGAGGTTCAGGGGGACTTCTCCGGCCTGTTCCGGCGCTTTTTCCGGTTCGGGCTGGGGCTGATCTTCCTGCGCGGCGCGGTAGTCCTCTGCCGTCAGGTAGAGCTTGTCGTTTTTCTCGTCCAGCCAGGCACTGAGCCAGCCCTTGTGGATGAATTTCCGCAGCATCTTGAGAGCCTTGGTCTTCTTTTTATGCGTCAGGTCGGCCAGCATGGAGAGGGACAGGCCCTTGTGCCAGTCGAAGCCCTCGGCGGTATCGGCGTAGAGCTCCAGGGTCTTGGCGGCCTTCATACGGGACGCGCCCGCCGCGGTCAGCCAGCCGAATACAGCGGTCACAGCGGCAGAGCACCACCCCGTCACCGCGATAGCACCCAGTGCAAAATCGCCGATGGCACTGAGGACCGTCATATCAGCCGCCACCATCACGCCGCCGGACGTGAACGCCCCCGCCGTGCCGAAGCAGGCGATGGCCGTGATGCCGAAGAGGACGGCGAAGGTGATGCCGGTCGCCAGCATGGCGACGCCTGCGCCGTGGCGCTTTTTCGCGCTGGTGCGGATATTCTCGATGGCCGTCGGTTCCGGCTTCTTTGCAAAGAAATTGCGCGCCCAGTCGGTCATCCCGCTGGCGC
>OGIO01002454.1_pt1 | contig 10997 bp, 9 predicted proteins | sample 1571841 | NCBI WGS metagenome assembly OGIO01 (sample SAMEA2582111, study PRJEB24529) | metagenome | biome: Human gut stool | place: China | collected 2011
GATATCAACCAGAGAGATGAATGGTGGATCAATTACCCGGTTTATCAGGCACATTTAAAAGGGGCAAAAGCCCTGATCGCTGTCCAGGACGGCGGATATGGTGAGATTGACAACGAAGCCTTAAATGCACAGGATATTGCAGGACCTTCCGATGCGGCAGCTGTTTCAATCTCCAGAAAAGATGCAGAAGTGCTTAAAGAGCTGTTGAAAGAAAAAGAAGAGATCCCGGTCTTTTTTGACGCGGACAGCCAGGTGATGCCGTCGTGCACCACCTACAATATCTGCGGAAGGATTCCTGGAAAGCATCCGGAGCGTATGATCCTGCTCTCCGCACATTATGATTCTTATTTCAGCGGCTTTCAGGATGACAATACTGCGGTTGCCCTGATGTTCGGCATCGCAAAGTCTTTGCTGGAGAGTGGTTATCAGCCAAACAATACAATCGTATTCTGTGCAATGGCGGCAGAGGAATGGGGTGTGATCGATTCTGATTTTGACTGGTCAGCGGGTGCTTACGAGCAGATTTTTACAGCACATCCGGAGTGGGTCGGCAAAGTGATCGCAGATCTTAATTTTGAACTTCCTGCACTGGCACATGGAACAAGAGCCAGGATCCGCAGCTGTTATGAATATGTGCGTTATCTGGAAGAATTTCTTTCTAATCTGCCGCTTCTGACACAGGCCTATCCGGAGGAGACGAGGATTACGGCACCGATCGAGACCTGGTCGGATGACTTTTCCATGGCGATCGCCGGCATTCCGTCCATGGTCAATGATTTTACCGGTGGAAGTTTTATGGAGACGCACTACCATTCACAGTTTGATAACGATGATTATTACGATGAACAGGTATACCGCCTGCATCACGAACTGTTTCTGCTGCTGATCTGTGAACTGGATCAGACGGCGGTCGTTCCGTTGTGTTTTGCCCCGGTTATGAGCCGGGCAGGGAAGTTTCCTGGAGCGGAAGCTGCAAAAGGTGTACTTTCAAAGAAACTGGATGTTATGAAGCAATATCTGAAAGAAGCAGAAAAAAAAGCAGAGCAGGATTATCAGAAGGTACAGGAACAGAACCGTGCTTACCGCCGCCTTCTTAAGGAGGAACGCTTTGAAGAAGCAGAAGAGCTGTTTGAAAGCCTGCGTCCTCTGGAACAGAAACAGCTTGCAAACTTCAAAAAAGAACAGGATACGTTTGTACGCATCGACTGGTACGGAAACGTACTTTATCCACATGAGATCCTTCTGAAAAATATCAGGCTTTTAGAAGATGCGATAGAAGATCTTGAAAAAGCAGAAGTATCAAAGGCACTTGGACGGCTCTATCAGGTTGACAACAATGCTTATGCGTTTATGTTTGATGAAGATGTATACAATCATTTCACGGACTATGTTTTCCATCAGCCAAGGGAACGGCTGAAATGGGGCTATGGAAGGATTATGGAGCATGAAAAGCTTTATACTCTGGTGAGAAGCCTGCTGGAAAAAGAAAAAACTGCGGGATCTGATTTTGAAAGTGAGATTCTCCGACTGAAAAAAGTATGTGAAAAACAGTATACATTACTGGAAAAATATACTGACAAGATAACAGAAGTTCTGAAAGAAACGTATCTGAACTGAGCATACAGAAAGGGAGAAAATCAGAAATTTATGGACAGCGAAAATTTATACCGCGTGCAGAGAGAGGATCTGCCAAAACTGGAAAAACTTCTGAATCTGTGCTTTGCACATGATCCACTTTATGAGACACTGATACCAAATGCGGAAATCCGAAAGAAACTGATGCCGGAATTGTTTCATTGTGATATGGATGAATTTTATGAGACATGTGAGATTTTTTCAGACAGCGAAGAGCTGAACAGCGTTCTTGTGGTATCTGATGAAACAAAATCCTGCAATATTTTCCGCTTTCTTTATACAGAAGCAAAAGCAGTATTACATACGGATGGTTTTCTGATAAAAGAAGATCCGTCTCTGCACACATTTTACAATTTTATCAAGGGCGGAGACTATCTGAACTCGAACTGGACGGATCAGCTTCATCAGAATCGCAGGCTCCACGTGATCTATCTGGCAGTTAATCCGCAGATGCAGCATCATGGGATTGCGGCAGGACTTCTGGAGGAAACCATACGCTACGCAGATCAGCACCGGATGATGATCTCGCTGGAGACACACAATCAGAATAATGTGGAGTTTTATCAGAAATCTGGATTTAAGGTATATGGTGTGCTTGAAAAAAATTTCTCCCTGAAACAGTACTGCATGATAAGAGAAGTTCGTTAGTCGTTGCATTATGTTTCTGTGTCTGGTAAAATAGAACAAGAATTCGATGGCAGGAGAAAGGAAAAAATATGAAATGGTATCCATATCTCTATGTGGGGGAAGGTGCATCAAAAAAGAAAAACAAGATCATCCGGAAACTGAAGATCGGTGCGGGAATGATCGATGTGTGGGTGATCACCGAGGCAGCAAACGGCGAGGATCAGTTTGATATCCTTTCTTCTGCGTGGCTGAAACAAAGAGCAGTGAGAAAAAAGCTGCCGATGATCTACGGCATTGCCAAAGGCTATGAGGAAGCCGTGGATCTGGTGGTCCAGATGGCGGAAGAGACGTACAGAGAGACCGGAAACGGAGATATCCTCCGTTATCTGAAAAGCAGATGCAGTGAAAGACAGGGCAGGCTTATGTGAGGTCTGGCAGGTGATTCTGGCAGGCGTTGCAGAATCATAATCAGGAAAGAAATTAACGGGTGTTTGTATATGATACATATCATACTGGCTATACTGAAAATAGTGGGGATTCTTCTGGCCGTTCTTCTGGGACTGGTCCTGCTGATCCTTCTGACCGTTTTGTTTTTGCCTCTGCGGTATCGCATATGTGCAGAAAAACACGGGGAACTGAAAAAAAGTACTGCAAACGTCAGTGTGAGCTGGCTGTTTGGCATCCTGAAGGTAAAAGCAGGCTACCGGAATGGGCAGATATCCTTTGTACCGCAGATTTTCGGAAAAAAGATCGATTTCGCTAAAAAAAATACCGGGCAGACGGAGGATTTTTCAGAAGAGGCAGAAAACAATGAAACAAAGAACTGCGAGACAGAAAAAACAGAGGATGTTTCGGAAGAGAAAAAGCCAATGCCTGTGTTAGAAGAGAAAACGAAACCGAACCCAGAACCGTCTCCGAAAACCGAAACACAGGAAAATAAGGCTTCGAAATCAGAAACACAGGATGGTGAAATGTCAGAATTGCAGGCAGAAGATGCGGCTGAACCGGAAAAGCGACATCGTTTTTTCAATATAATCGAAAAGGTACGCATGCAGATCGAAAAGATCAGAAATCGTATCCTCACCGCAAAAGAGCAGGCGAAAAAAACGATCCGTTCTATTACAAAATCAAAAGAGACACTGAAGCGATATCTTGATTTTCTGCGTTCAGATCTTTCGCGGGAAGTTTATCAGATCTTGAAGAATCATCTCTTTTATCTTCTGAGACATATTCGCCCGCATAAGATCAAAGGCTATGTACATTATGGTTTCGGAGATCCGGCACTCACCGGAGAGTTTACGGGGATTCTCTATCTGATCCTTCCGGCGAAGTGCGAGGAACTGGATCTTAAGCCTGATTTTGAAGATCAGGTCTGCGAAGGAGAAGTTTTGGCTTTGGGACATATCCGCATCTGCCATCTTGCACTGACAGGAGCGAAGATATTTTTTGATAAAAAATTAAAAATATACTGGAAACGATTCAGACGATTAAGGAGGGCTTAATATGGCATCAGAAAACAACAACTTTCAGAGTACAGTAAATTCTCTTTTCAAAGGCATGGACAGTTTTATCACGACCAAAACCGTTGTGGGAGATGCGATCACAGTGGGTGACACGATCATCCTGCCACTTGTAGATGTCACGTTTGGTGTTGCTGCGACAGCAAAAAATGAAGACAAGAAACAGAACGGCGGCGGTGGCATGGGCGGAAAAATGAGTCCGAGTGCCGTGCTTGTGATCCAGAACGGGACGACCAAACTGGTCAATGTCAAAAATCAGGACGGTCTGACCAAGATCCTGGATATGGTTCCGGATTTTGTTAATAAATTTACCGATGGAAAATTTTTCTCATCAAAAGATGACGACGAGATCATTTCAGAGGCAAAAGAAGAAAAAGAATAAAGAAAAAGATAACAAAAGGTCATGGGGATCGGACAGTTCCGTAAAATCCATGACCTTTTGTGCTACGATGCCTTTGCAGATGCATATTCTGGTAATAAAGAGATTCGGAGAAATCCAATGAAAAGGATCATAGGCTATACCGTGTTCTGGATCGCATTTGGTATGACGATCGCATTTTTTATGCCGAATGTCTTTGTGTCGGTTCTCTTTATCTTCGGGCTGCTGCTTCTTGGCTATTTTATGTTCTGCTGTTGAGAAAAAGAGCGGCTATATTTCACCGAATTTTTCCAGGATATTTTCCCGATAAGGATCGGCAATCGCAAGTTCTGTTCCGTTATCAAGCATAATTTTTCCGTTTTTGATCCGGAAAACATAGTCGCAGTTGACCAGCTCCAGAGGATGGATGCGGACAAAATCACAGGGCTCCAGCTCTTTTTCCAGGTCATTTATGTTATAGCGGATCCGCTTGGCAGTGCCGTCGTTTTTCAAAAGCTCAATAAAACCATCTCGGATATCCCGGATGTAGAGGATCTGTCTGAGATTTAACTTGTGCAGGGCATCCGGTGTGCGGAGAATATAAAGAAACGAGTCTTCCCGTTTATGGTATTCCAGCATGAATGCTTTCAGTGTGGAACTCAAATCTTCATGAAAATGATCTTTGCGGACGAAACTGTAAGGATGTGCTTTGAAAGAATCAAAAACATATTCTTCTCTTGCAGATACAAAGATGATGACCGGATTCTTCTGATGCCTGCGGATCTGCAGAGCAAGTGTGATGCCATCGAGCTTTGGCATTTCAATATTTAAAATGTACAGGTCAAAAAACATTCCTTCCGATACACGGCACATGACATCTTCGCCGGAAGAAAAGGAAGCAACATCTGCCTGGACATTCATGTTCATAATCTGCTTGGTGATCTCACTGGTGATAAAAGTCAGGGAAGAAACATGATTATCACAAACAGCAATATGTAAAGTATCCATAAATAAAACCTCCTTCCACGTATACTATAAGCAGACGGATAAACAGAGAAAGATACAAGTTATCCCATCTGTCCGCTGACTTATGCTATGTTGGTAACAGTGTATCTCTTCTTCTGACAAATGTCTATAAAAAATAAGAAGTTTTTTCGGTTTTGAGGACAGGACTTGTCGTATTGTGGAATTTGAAAATAAGTATTTGTAAGTTTATAGAAAGTATGCTATAATTTAAAAAGTTCGATTAAGCCGTTTCAAATGCGGTATGGGAGGTTATTATGTCAATTATACAGGCGATCATATTGGGAATTGTACAGGGCATTACGGAGTTCTTGCCGGTCAGCAGTTCCGGACATCTGGCGATCATCCAGAATATATTTCATATCCAGACAGACGGGGGATTATTTTTTGATGTTATGCTGCATCTTGGTACCCTGGTGGCGATTTTCGTGGTTTACCGCAAGGACATTCTGCGTATGATCGTTGAGACGGTCAATATGTGTGGTGATATTATTTACAATCTGAAAAGTTATATTCAGAATCAGCGTTCCTACAGTGCGCTGCGTTACCGCAAGATTGTAAAAAACAACTATCGCAAGTTTGTGGTACTGGTGCTGGTATCTACCATACCGACAGGTATCATTGGTTATATCGGAAAGGGAATGGTGGAAAAAGCGAGTGCGACACTGATCGTTCCGGGGATTTGCCTGATCCTGACTTCCATTTTGCTGGTGGTATCCGAGAAAACACCGAACGGCAAAAAGATACCAAAGGATATCAGTTACAGAAGCGGATTTTTGATCGGTGCAGCACAGGGCTGTGCCACACTTCCGGGACTTTCCCGCTCCGGTACGACGATCGCGGCGTGCCTGATGAGCGGATATGACAGACGTTTTGCAGTTCGCTATTCTTTCATTATGTCGATCCCGGCGATTCTGGGAGCGGCTGTTCTTGAGATCAAGGATCTGGGAAGTGAAGCGATCACCGGGGGCATCGTACTCAACGGACTGATCGGAGCGATCGTTGCAGGATGCGTTGGTTATGTATGCATTAAAACGATGCTTACAGTCGTGCGTAAGAAAAAATTTATGGGATTTGCGATTTACTGTTTTGCAGTAGGAGTGATTGCGATTATTGCAAACTTCCTGGTATAACAGAATCGATTTTACAAAGGAATGTTTTATATGCAAAAAGACTGTTACGGTATGGATTCTGTAACAGTTTTTTGTTATGGAGACCGCGGATCAGCTGATAAAATCTACAAAGCGTGTTTTATCTTTGCTATAGCGACGAAAAATGTGATATGACGAGGAAAACAGATAAAGGGGAGCAACAATTTATGGCAGAAAGGAAAAAAACGGTGCAAAGTACAAGAAGAAGCAATTCTGCACCAAAGAAGGGAAACAACAGCAGGAAAACGACAGCAATGCCGAAGAAAGAGACTGCGGTACCGAAAAAGGGAAAGGTCGGCAGACCAAGAAAAACGGATTATCAGAAACCGGAAAGAATCGAAAATCCAGGAAATGAAGGATTCTCTGTCTGGGAGGAAATTCTGGTCTGGCTGGTGCTTGCTCTGTCCGTTCTGATCCTGATCGGAAATTTCGGTGTCGGCGGCTTTATCGGCAATACGGTAAGCCATATCAGTCTCGGAGCATTTGGGCTGATGGCGTATCTGTTCCCATTTGCCCTTTTTCTGGGAGTGGCTTTTGCAGTTGTAAACAAGGAAAAAAGCATTATGTGGGTCAAACTGGGCGGATGTTGTCTGATGTGGCTTGCCATGTCCATTTTCTGCGAACTGATCAACGGATACGATAAGAGCAGAAATCTGATGGACTATTATAAGTACAGCATCGAGGAACATACAGGCGGCGGGATTATCGGAGGCATTTTCTGCAAAGTGTTCTGTCCGTCCGTCGGCATTGCGGGAGCTTATGTGATCGTGATCCTTCTGGCTGTGATTGCCCTGGTTCTGATCACGCAGCGTTCTCTGTTTCGTGGTATGCAAAAAAGCAGCAAAAAAGTCTACTGTTCTGCAAAGGAAGATGCCAGACGAAGAATGGAGCAGGCAAGGATACACCGTGAAGAGCAGGCACTTTGCCGGGAACAGCAGCTGATGAATGAAAGGGAAGCTCTGGAGCGGAGAAAAGAGGCGTTTGAAGAAGAAAAGAAACGACGTCTTGATCATAAAGTGACCGGTGTGACTTATCAGACGGTAGGTGAAAATCTGGTTTCGGAGAAAAGTGAAATTCCAAGAGAGATCATCGAGGCACAGCCGATCATCGAAGAGGAACCGGGCAGGAGAGAGGAAATCTATGAAGAGGAGCCGGAAGAATCCTTTGATTTTCTGAATATGCTTTCCATTGAAGGACTGGATGAAGAAGACCATTCTGATACGGAACCGTCACCGCATCCAGTGCCAGATCATGCAGAAGAATCCGGCGGTTCGGCAGAAACGGAAAAAGAGAAAAACCGGAAAAATCCAAGATCTTCCGCAAAAGAGCAGAAAGTCCAGCTGGAAAGTGTCAGCGAGGAGATTGAAGCGGCAGAAAAGGTGCAGAAACCACAGTATGCCTTCCCGCCGATGGAGATCCTCGGTCTTCCAAGACGCGGAAAAAACGGAAACAGCAGTGAGGTGCTGAAAACGACGGCCCAGAAGCTGCAGAATACACTGCACAGTTTTGGCGTGGAGGCTCATGTCACCAATGTCAGCTGCGGACCTTCTGTCACCCGGTACGAACTGACACCTGAGCAGGGAGTCAAAGTCAGCCGTATCGTCAATCTGGCAGATGATATCAAGCTGAACCTTGCGGCAGAAGATATCCGGATCGAGGCACCGATCCCGGGGAAAGCAGCGGTCGGCATTGAAGTCCCGAATAAGGAAAGCAGCGAAGTTTATTTAAGAGAACTTTTGGAGTCATCGGAGTTTCAGGAAGCCAAATCCAAGCTGTCAATTGCAGTTGGAAAGGACTTGGCAGGAAAGATTGTGGTGGCGGATATTGCAAAAATGCCGCATCTTCTGATTGCCGGTGCAACAGGATCCGGTAAGTCTGTATGCGTCAATACGATCATCATGAGTCTGATCTACAAAGCTTCGCCGGAAGATGTCAAGCTGATCATGATCGATCCTAAGGTAGTAGAACTCAGTGTCTACAATGGAATCCCGCATCTGTTTATCCCGGTTGTCACAGACCCGAAGAAGGCGGCGGGAGCCTTAAACTGGGCAGTCAGTGAGATGACCAGCCGTTATAATACTTTTGCGGAATATGGAGTGCGTAATCTGACGGAATACAATAAGAAGATTGAGAGTATTCCTGTTGCAGAAGGTGAGACAGCTCCGGAGAAGATGCCGCAGATTGTTATTATCGTAGACGAGCTTGCAGATCTTATGATGGTGGCACCGGGAGAGGTGGAAGATGCCATCTGCCGTCTGGCACAGTTGGCCCGTGCAGCAGGTATCCATCTGATCATTGCAACACAGAGACCTTCTGTAAATGTCATTACGGGTCTGATCAAGGCGAATATGCCGTCACGAATTGCATTCTCGGTTTCTTCCGGTGTGGATTCCCGTACCATTCTGGATATGAACGGTGCAGAGAAACTTCTGGGAAAAGGAGACATGCTTTTCTATCCGCAGGGATATCCGAAGCCTGTCAGACTTCAGGGAGCGTTCGTTTCCGATGAAGAAGTCAGTGCAGTCGTGGAATTTCTGGCGGACAAAAACCCGGGTGTGCAGTATAATCCGCAGATTGAGCAGCAGGTGAACTCTCCTCTGTCTGCGTCCGTATCCGGAGGCGGAGATGACAGGGATGTACATTTTGAGGAAGCCGGAAAATTTATCATTGAGAAGGAAAAGGCTTCTATCGGTATGTTACAGAGAATGTTCAAGATTGGCTTTAACAGAGCTGCCAGAATTATGGATCAACTCTGCGATGCCGGTGTAGTCGGACCGGAAGAAGGAACAAAACCACGAAAAGTTCTGATGTCCATGGAAGAATTTGAAAATTATCTGGATGGACAGTAAGATATGGACAGTAAGATGTCGATCATAAAAATCGGTGAGGGCGATGTATGAAATGTCCAAAATGTCACAGGGAGGTAGAAAAAGGCTCCCTGTATTGTCCCCATTGCCTTGCGGAGATTCCGTGGGTCAGGGAATTTGATTCTGTGGAAACTCTTTTAAAAAAAGAACAGCAGCGAGGGCCACAGAAAAAGGAAAAAATCGGAAAAAAGAGAAAACAGTGGAAGAAAAAACTCAAAAAGAAAATGAAAAAAAAGCTGTCCTTCAGCAGAAAGCAGATTTTTTTGTTGCTGCTGCTGGGACTGCTGCTTTTCTGTGCTGTTTTTTACCGGGAATTTCATACTTTTTCTCATCTGTATTCCTATGCGGAAAAACAGTATGAACTGGGAAATTATGAAATTGCTGCCCGATTTACGGATGAGGCACTGGATCGGGAACCGGATAGTGAAGGGGCCAACATTCTTATGGCGAGGATCATGGAGGCTCAGGGAGATATGAAATCTGCCATTCTGATCCTGCGTCCCATGATCAAAAATCAGACAGCCGGAATCCCTGTTTATCAGGAAATGGTAAAACTTCTCGCGCTGGACGGGCAGATGTCAGGAATTAAAATTCTGCTTAAAAACAGCAGTCAGGAAATCCGGGATGCCTGCAGTGAGTATATCTGTGAGGCTCCGGTGACTAGCCTGGCGCCAGGTACTTATACCTCTGCCCGGGTGGTGGAACTGAGAGCAGACTATGATACGATCTACTATACTCTGGATGGAAGTGTACCGGATCGAAACAGCCAGAAGTATACCGGGCCGATTGTTCTGAAAGAGGGAACCACGGAGTTAAAGGCATTTGGCGTAAACGAAAAAGGGATGGAGAGTGATCTGATCACCAGAAAATATGTGATCGTACTGAAAACTCCCGATGCGCCAAAGGTATCTCCAAAGTCCGGAGACTACAGTAAAAAGACAAAAATTAAAGTGACAGTTCCGGATGGATGTAAGGCTTATTATGCGTTTGACTCAGAACCGGATATTAACAGTACGGTGTATGAACAGCCGATTTCCATGCCTGAGGGATACCATCGCTTTTATGTGATCCTGGTGGCTGCCAATGGAAAAATCAGTAAAACAACCATGAGAGAATACTATCTGCAGTATTGAGCCGGCAGTTATTCGACCATGAGCCGGCAGCGAAGCGGATTGCGGATATCCGCCTGACAGAAAACCGCCGGCAAAATTCAGGAATACTCAGGGATATCTGAAAAAATTCAGGGAAATTCAGAAAAATTCAGATATGTATCAGACAGGGGAAAAAGATGGAAATTCGTATTGTAACAGTTGGAAAGATAAAAGAAAAGTATTTAAGTGCCGGAATTGCAGAATACTCCAAACGACTTGGCAGATACTGTAAGCTGACTTTCTGTCAGGTTCCGGACGAAAAGACACCGGACAAAGCTTCCGATGCACTGAATGAGCAGATCAAAGATACAGAAGGCGAGCGTCTGATGAAGCATATCAGGGATCAGGATTATGTAATTGCACTGGCGATTGACGGAAAGATGCTGGACTCTGTGGAACTTTCTCAGAAGATTGAGAAACTTGGAGTTTCCGGGAACAGTTCCATTGCATTTGTGATCGGCGGTTCTCTGGGATTAAGTGAAAAAGTACTGAAACGGGCAGACTATAAGCTGAGCTTTTCCAGAATGACATTTCCGCATCAGCTCATGCAGATGATCCTTCTGGAACAGATTTACAGAAGCTACCGGATCATGAATCATGAACCATATCATAAATGAGAGATTTCTCATCAGCAGAGAAGGATGGACGAGTACGACAAAAACAGC
>OGIO01002457.1_pt1 | contig 10982 bp, 7 predicted proteins | sample 1571841 | NCBI WGS metagenome assembly OGIO01 (sample SAMEA2582111, study PRJEB24529) | metagenome | biome: Human gut stool | place: China | collected 2011
GTTGGAACATCGTTTGCTTTTGCGAGGAAGAACCGGTAGCCAAGCTCTTCATTGGTAAAAATCAGCTTTCTCGTATCTTTATCTTTCATTTCTTCACAGGTGATGCCGATCTTTTCGAAAAGATCGAGGGATTTATTGGCCAGCCTTCCTTTCGCCAGCGCAAAGGTAAGATATCTCATAATTGCCAGTCTCCTTTAGTGAATGTAATCCCGGACGGTTTCCGTGTAAGCCTGATTTACCGATACGCCGGTTTCTGTATCATAGACGGATGCAGTGCTTCCGTCACCCAAAAGGCTGATGAGTCGGTGCATCTGGAACCGCCTTGCATAATCCAGATAAGCATCCACGTCTTCTGTTTCCGTGCGCGGTGTCAGCTGCGCCGGGATTCCTGCATTGCGGAACTGGCAGGCAAGGCGGATTGCCTTATCTCTCGCTGCCGGATCGTACAAAATAATGGTATCGTTCATTTTTACATCGATACGGATCTTCTGACGGGAAAGAGCCAGAAGAAGCTGGTCAGCCATAATGGCAAATCCGACTGCGGCAGCCTTTTTTCCAAACTGTTCAAGCAGCTTGTCATAACGGCCACCCGCAACGATGTACTCGCCGGTACCGTAGGTGTAAGCCTTAAAGATGATGCCGGTATAATAGGAGTATTTGCTCAGCATGCCAAGATCATAGGAAACATAATCGCCAAGACCATAGCTGTCTAAGATTTCCTGTACTTCTTCCAGACGTTTGATCGCATCAAGCGCCCGCTTATTCGTTGTCATTGTTTTTGCGATGCGGATTTGGTCAATGTCTCCGAAGAGCTCCGGAAGCTTAAGAAAGAGCTTTTTTAAGTCTTCACTCATGGTCTGTTCGGATAAGAGCTCCTCCACACCGAAATAATTTTTATTTTCGATCAGGACGCGGAGCTTTTCCTGGGTCTCCTCATCCATTCCGGACTCCTCAACCAGTCCACGGTAAAATTCCACCTGCCCCAGTTCCACCTGAAACTCCTTTAAGCCGGTCTCTCTTAATGCGTCAATAACCATCGCGATCATTTCTGCATCAGCATCGGAGGTATCATCACCGATCAGCTCGGCTCCCGTCTGGGTGGATTCTTTTAAGCGCCCCTGATAGCTGGTCCCATTGATAAAGGTAGGGCCAAGGTAACACAGACGGAGCGGTTTTGTCTCATCCATATAATACTTTGCCACGCAGCGTGCAATGGGCGGTGTCATATCCGGACGAAGTACCAGAGTGTTGTTGTCGCGGTCAAAGAACTTGTACATTCCCTGGCTGCCTACGCTTCCGCGCTCCTTTTTGAAAATATCGAAGAACTCAAACACCGGTGTCTCAATGCTCTGATATCCGTAAAGCCCGAATACATGCTGGATCTTCTGCTCCACGGCAAGCTTTCTGGCACATTCTTCTGCGTAAATATCACGCACACCATCGGGGGTATGCAGTAACTGGTTATTCATGTTCATAATCCCGTCTCCAATGCTTTGCTATGGTAAAGTGCTAATTCGATAACGTGATTCCAATTATAGGAGAAAGTATCTGAATTGTCAATCAATATCTTTCCACTGTTTTAAACATTTTACGACTTTTCAAAAAACACGTCAAATAGACTCCGGTTATGGCTAGTATTCCTCATCTGTTATTTATTAGTATATTTTATATATAATAGCCGTTGTATAAATATGACGATATATGATACACTATTTCTGTATTTGTGATAGAAAGAACACGTGTAACGGTTTTGCTCATTTCCTGCGCAGACAGTAACGTGAATTTGCATGATGATAATCGATTTGGAAGGAGTTTGAGACTATGGGAGGCTTTTTCGGAGTTGTTTCCAAGCATGACTGTGTGATGGATCTGTTTTTTGGTACAGACTATCATTCTCACCTGGGTACCCGCCGCGGCGGCATGGCTGTATATGGAGAATCTGGTTTTCAGAGAAGTATTCATAATATAGAAAATTCCCCGTTCCGTACGAAATTTGAACGGGATGTAGAAGAACTGAAAGGAAATGCCGGAATTGGCTCGATTTCAGACAATGAACCACAGCCACTGCTGATCCACTCCCATTTAGGAAGCTATGCGATCGTAACTGTCGGCAAGATCAATAATGAGGAAGAGCTAATCCAGCATGCTTTCCAGAACGGACATATCCACTTTATGGAAATGAGCGGCGGGCGGATCAATGCCACCGAGCTGACGGCTGCGATCATCAACCAGAAGCAAAGTCTGGTCGATGGCCTGCTCTACGCGCAGGAGATGATCCAGGGTTCCATGACGATCCTGCTCCTTACACCAGAAGGAATCTATGCATCCAGAGACCGCTATGGCCGTACCCCGCTGACCGTAGGACAAAAAGAAGATGCCTGCTGTGTTTCCTTTGAAAGCTTTGCCTATATCAATCTCGGCTATCATGACTGCTATGAACTGGGACCTGGAGAGATTGTGCGGGTAACCTCAGACGGCGTTACGCAGCTTTCTGCCCCAAGAAAAGAAATGAAGATCTGTTCCTTCTTATGGGTATACTATGGCTACCCAACCTCCAGCTACGAAGGAATCAATGTAGAAGAAATGCGTTATCGCTGCGGACAGATCCTGGCTGACCGGGATTTAGGCTGCGGACATTGCTCCCATTGTCCGGGACACGCAGCTGCACACACAGAAGAAACTTCCGGCACGGATAGCACTGTCGCAGACCATTTTGAAAACGTGCCCACGGAAGCTTCTGAGAATGCTAACACGGAAACGATCCACCCGGATATCGTCGCAGGTGTTCCGGACTCCGGAATCGCCCATGCGATCGGTTATGCCAACGAATCTGGTATCCCGTTTGCAAGGCCGTTTATCAAATATACACCTACCTGGCCGCGTTCCTTTATGCCGCAGAACCAGAGCCAGCGCAACCTGATCGCAAAAATGAAGCTGATCCCGGTTGGCGCCCTGATCAAAGACCAGAGCCTGCTTCTGATCGACGATTCCATTGTCCGCGGCACACAGTTTGGTGAAACAACCGAATTTCTTTATGAGAGCGGTGCAAAAGAAGTACATATCCGCCCGGCATGCCCGCCGCTCCTTTACGGATGTAAATACTTAAACTTCTCCCGCTCCAATTCCGAGTTAGACCTGATCACCCGCCGCATCATCCGCGACCGGGAAGGCGACGACGTATCTGCAGAAGTATTAGCTGATTACGCAAACCCGGACAGCAAAAATTATCAGGAAATGGTCGAGGAGATCCGCAAGCGCTTAAACTTCACAACCCTGAAATTCCACCGTCTGGACGACCTGGTTAAGTCCATCGGACTTCCGAAAGAATGTTTGTGCACGTACTGCTGGGATGGGCAAGAGTAAATATAACAATATCACACAGTAACGAACGAGGGCCGAAAGGTTTCGTCCCGCCATTCGGCGGGGACGGAACCTTCCGGCCCATTTGTGTTTACTGTAAGATATTGTTATCGCGCTCATCCAGATCCTTCTGGATGGTTTCGAGATAGTGTACCAGGATATCGCGGCTTGCGTGGATCTGGTAGCTTTTGTCGATTTCGTCATATGTAAAGCTTTTGCGGCCGCCCTCTTCCATGCGTTTCCAGAACTGCTCCAGGTCGCGAAACGGAATATAATAGAGTTCGTCTAACGCGGTAAAGTGGAGGATGATAAATGCGATTCCCCCCTGCTGTTCAAATTCTTTCATGAAGCGGATCTGATGTTCGTGGACGTTCTGGAGCGGAAAGGTTTTGACGGCACATTCCTTTGCGTCGAAGCAGACCGGGATTCCCTGCACGGCCCCGATATAGTCGACCGTACTTTTCTGGTCGAAGTACGCCAGCGTGATATGGCGGCTGGATTTATCGATGCTGATCGGGGTGATCGGGGTTGGGATTTTCTGAATCAAGGCCAGTTTTTTCTCGCGGTAAACCTCATTGCTGTGATTAATCATATCCTCCAGCGTGGAGCCACGCAGCCCCCGGCTTTTCCAGGTGCCCATCTAACGCACTCCTTCCGGAAGGATGCCAAGAACCCTTTGAAATTCTCCCGGAACAGGTGCAGTAAAACTTTTCCCGCTTAAGTATTCCAGCGGCGCTTCCATCTGTGGGAACACCAGTTTCCAGGAATGCAGCATCTGGGAATGAATGTGATAGCTCCGTTTTGCTTCTTCATTTACCCGTGGAGTCCCGTATTTGGTATCTCCTACGATCGGATGACCGATGGAAGCCAGGTGCGCGCGGATCTGGTGTGTACGTCCGGTGATCAGGGTTACCTTTAAAAGGGTGTATGCACCGCTCTCCATCAATGGTTCGTATTCTGTGCAAATTGGTGCACTGTCCGGAAGTTCTTTCTGGCTGATGGTAACCTGGTTGGTCTTTTCATCTTTCTTTAAAAATCCCTCAATCTTCTTTTTTTCCCGGACTGCTCCGTAAACCACACACAGATAGTATTTGTGCAGGGAACGGTCCTTAAACATAGCCGACAGCTTCTGAAGGCCCACAAGGGAACAGCCCGCTGCCACCAGACCACTGGTATTGCGGTCCAGCCGGTTACAGACCGATGGGCGGAAGCTGCGCAGGTTTTCTTTTGTCAGCTTTCCGGAATCAAGGAGGTAATCGATCAGATATTCTACCAGGGATTCATCATTCTCCTTTGCCTTCTGGGAAAGCATACCGGATGGCTTATTGATCAGAAGGATATGCTCGTCTTCATAAATGATGTGCAGCTTTGTTTTTTTTACTTTCTGCACCTTTACCTCAGAAAACTTCTCTATGGTCTCATCTGCAAGGAACAGCTTGATCTCATCACCCTCAGACAGCTTTTCAGACCCGTCACATTTCTTCCCGTTCAGCACAATATTTTTCTTGCGCATCATCTTGTAAAGAAAGCCCTTTCCTGCCAGGTTCAGATATTTGGAAAGGAGCTTGTCTAAGCGCTGTCCTGCTTCATTTTTATTTACGGTAATGCATTTCATGAAGAAAATCTCCTTTTCTCGTTTTTCCCAGATATTACATAGACAGGTTTTTCATCAATGCAGCAGCATAATCCACAACACCATCATCCTCATATTCTGAGGCCGGCTTTAAGCTGTCCATTCTGCGCCAGAATGCGTGTGGATCGCAGATCAGCTTTACATTTGGATCCAGTTTATTTGCTGAAAACAGTGTATTCAAAGCCTTTTCTGCCTTCGCAAGATCTGCCTTTTCGCTGCTGCAGAAAGCAAATACGCCGTTTGGATGAACTGCTACCACATCGAGCGGAAGAATCTGCTCCTTTGTCGTTACGATCAGGTCATATAACATCGTACAGGCTGTCTCATATTTACGCGCATGCTCATAAAAGGCCGGATCTCCCGTGCGGTATTTCCAGGATGCTAAAAGCGGGGACGCCAGATTCGCCATTGGCAGTACCGTCAGGATTGCCATAACAGTCAGGATATTTTTTGCAGCCTGGTCCCCGGTCAGCTGTCTCGCCACAAGCTGGGCGATGATCGCCGCCACAAAGAGGCCGGTCATCAGGAGTCTTGATTTTTTATGCTGGTCCCGGTAACCGTACTGCCCTTTTCGGATTTTCTTCATTGTAGTTTGTTCTCCTCTGTATCGTAATCAATATATAAAAGAATGTGCCGCAGTGCGATCCTTGCGGAGCGTTTTTTGTTTCATAGAACGCAATTCCCTATTGAAACAAAAAGAGACAGGATCAGCTCATGCGGGCAGAGCTTTGACAAAAGCCAGAACGCCTTCATAAGTGGTCCGTATACGGAAACCGGCTTCCCCATCATGCTGTCACGGAGCGCCTTTTTCACGACCCGTTTTGGATCTGCCATGGCCAGTCGCTTGTAAAGCGGAATCTTTCCAGTTGTCTCTGCGATCGCAAAAAACTCTGTTTTTACCGGTCCAGGGCACACTGCAGTCACATAGATCTGCCGTCTTTTTAATTCCATGGACAGAGCACGGCTGTAGCTTAATACAAACGCTTTTGTTGCCGCATAGATGGCAAACCCTGGCTGCGGAAGAAATGCAGCAGCCGAGGCAAATTGCAGGATCCTGCTGTTTTTGGTCATATAAGGAAGCACTAGACGGGTAACCGCGGCCAGTGCACGGCAATTTACATCGGTCATGCCGGTTTCCTCATCAAGAGAAAGCTCTGATACCTGCCCGATCTTTCCAAATCCGGCTGCATTTACCAGAATCTTCACCTCCGGTTCTTCCCACTCCAGCTTTTCCTCCAGTGCTGCAAAGGCTTCCTCTCTTTGCAGGTCCAGTTCCAGTATTTTTAAGGGGACCGGAACCTCACTGACAAGACGAAAAAGCCGCTCCTTCCGTCTGGCGATGACCCAGATTTCCTCCAGACCGGCAAAACGGTCAGCCAGCTGTATTACACATTCCCGGCCCATGCCGGAGGATGCACCGGTTATGATGGCAATTTTTTTCTTTGTCATTTTCATGCGTCACACTCCTGAACACTACTCAGTAAAAGAATCTTACATAATCACATAGCCTTGTTTTGCTGCTTACGCATTGCACAGCCTTATTTTTTCTTATGAACATTGCGGATCGTTTTTTTCTTTCCGGGCTTGCGGCTCTCAGATCCTGTACCGAAGGCTTGTTTTCCTGCGGAGCGGACACTGCCAGCCGTAGCCTTTTTCGCTGCATTTGATGTACCGGTCTTCGCTGCTCCGGATCCAAAGCCAGATGATTTCCGGTCTGTATTCCTGTTTCCAGGCTGCCTTGTCCCGCCGGAAAATGATGCTCCCGCACACCAGTGCATTTCTCTAGGACGGATCAGGCATTTTTTGTCAAATCCGATCAGATCTGTGCGCCCGGCTTTGATCAGGGCTTCCTTTACCAGGTCATAGTTTTTCGGGTTCCGGTACTGGATCAGGGCACGCTGCATGGCTTTTTCGTGTGGATTATGCGGAACATAAACCTCTTCCATGGTACGTGGATCCAGGCCGGTATAATACATGCAAGTCGAAAGCGTCGATGGAGTCGGGTAAAAGTCCTGGACCTGCTCCGGCATATAGCCCAGATCACGCAGGTATTCAGCCAGCTCTACCGCCTCCTTTAAAGAAGAACCCGGATGGGAGGACATCAGGTAAGGAACCAGATACTGCTCCTTTCCGATTTTTTTGTTCATCTCTTTATATTCCTTCACAAATTGCATGTATACGGAATTTTTTGGTTTGCCCATTCGTTTTAAGACTGCGTCTGCCACATGCTCCGGTGCAACCTTAAGCTGTCCGCTGACGTGGTATTCGCAGAGTTCCCGTAAGAATGCACGGTTTTTGTCTGCCAGGACATAGTCAAAGCGGATACCGGAACGGATAAACACTTTTTTCACCTTCGGGATTGCCCGAAGCTTGCGCAGGAGGGAAATATAATCGCTATGGTCTGCACGGATGTTTTTACACGGTTCCGGGAACAGGCACTGTCTGTTTGGGCATGCGCCCTTGGTCAGCTGCTTTTCGCAGGCAGGGAAACGGAAGTTTGCGGTAGGACCGCCTACATCGTGGATATAGCCTTTGAAATCAGGCTCCTCCGTCAGAAGCTTTGCTTCCTCAACCAGAGACTCATGGCTTCTTGCCTGGATGATACGGCCCTGGTGGAAGGTCAGTGCACAGAAGCTGCAGGCACCAAAGCAGCCGCGGTTGCTGATCAGGCTGAATTTGATCTCGCGGATCGCCGGGATTCCTCCCTCTGCTTCATAGCATGGATGGTAATTACGCATGTAAGGAAGGGCGTAGACCTCATCCATTTCCTCCTGTGTCAGCGGCTTTGCCGGCGGATTCTGCACAACATATTCTTTTCCATAGTATGGCTCTACCAGGCGCTTTCCAAGAACCGGATCTGTGTTGCTGTACTGGACGTAAAAGCTTTTTGCATAAACCTTTTTATCGTCCTTCAATTCCTGGTAATCCGGCAGAAGCTTATAATCGTATACAATTTCCAGATTCCGCGTTTTAAATACGGTTCCATCTATAAATGTGATATCTTTTACATCTATTCCGCTGTTTAAGGCATCTGCGATCTCCACAATGGAATGCTCGCCCATTCCGTAAGAAATGAGGTCTGCCTGGGAATCTAACAGGATAGAACGCTTCAGGCGGTTAGACCAGTAATCGTAATGGGCAAGACGGCGCAGGCTGGCCTCGATTCCACCAATGATGATGGCAGAATCCTTATAAACAGACCGGATCAGATTACAATATACAATGGTCGCATAATCCGGGCGCTTGCCCATAACACCACCCGGCGTATAGGAATCCTGCTGTCTGCGCTTTTTGGATACAGAATAATGGTTTACCATGGAATCCATATTTCCCGCAGACACCAAAAATCCCAGTCTTGGCCGTCCTAAGATCTGGATGCTCTTATTGTCCTTCCAGTCCGGCTGGGCAATGATACCTACCTTATAACCATGTGCTTCCAACAGCCTTGAAATAATGGCCGTTCCAAAAGAAGGATGGTCTACATAGGCATCACCGGAAACATAGACGAAATCGCACTGTTCCCAGCCCCTTTTTTTCATATCTTCTCTGTTGATCGGTAAATAATCATGTACCATTTATAAAACCTCGTAAAAATCATGGATCAGCCGGTCAGCCAGCTGTTCCTTTTCTTCTTTCATTGTCTCTGAAAAATCATCTTCTACTGCAATGACCTTCATTCCCGCATTTTTTCCTGCCATGATACCGGCCGGAACATCCTCAAATACCAGACAGTTTTCCGGTTTTGCGCCCAGCCTTCTTGCCACCTCCAGGTAAATATCCGGTGCCGGTTTTCCGGCTGCCACTTCACAGGCAGTGGCAACTACCTGGAAATATTGTTCCAGTCCTAAAGACTTTAATACAGCATCTACCATTTCCCTTCCGTTGCTGGTAGCAATACCTGCTTTAATGCCCCGGATGGAAATTTCTTCCAGAAATTCCCTTACCCCCGGTTTTACAGGTACTTCCTTCTGGTATTTTTCCAGAGACATTTCCACCCACGCCTGTTTAATCTCTTCAATAGAGTCTGGCAGATTAAAACGTTCCTTAAAATATACTGCTGTTTCTGAAAAACTCATTCCCTCAATGGCTTTTTGCAGATCAGACGGGCATTCCAGACCATAACGGCCCAGATATTCAACATCAATGGCTTCCCACATCCACATGGAGTCCACCAGAGTGCCATCTAAGTCAAATAAAACAGCAGAAATGCCGTCTAAAATATGCGTCCGTTCTTTCTCATTGATCTTTCGTTCAAGAGCCTTAAGCTCTTCTTCCTTTAATGCCCGGTACTCTCCCGGCTTTAAAGACGGATCCAATACCAGCGGCCCCATGGTCATACGTTTTAAGTATACCACTTTACAGCCTAAAACTTCAAACATCCTTTTTACCTGGTGGAATTTTCCTTCATGGATCCGTAGTGAAACTGCAGTCAGTCCCTCTTTCATTCCCGCCGGCGGGTCTAATATGACCAGCTCTGCAGGAAGTGTTTTTACACCTTCTTCTATTATAAGGCCTTCCTGCATCTGCTTTTTGGCATCCTTTGGAAGTGTTCCCTCTATGTAAGCCAGGTATATTTTATCTACATGTTTCTTCGGAGACAGCAGCTCATGAGCCATTGCCCCGTCGTTGGTGATCAGCAGCAGTCCCTCTGTATCCAGATCCAGACGTCCCACCGGAAACAGGTCCTTGCGCAAAGCAGCGTCGATCAGACTTATTACAGTAGGATATTTCCCATCCTCTGTAGCTGATACAGTACCTGCCGGTTTATTTAACATAAAATATTCTGTGTGTGCATAAGAAACCGGCTGTCCGTCCAGTAAGACCACATCTTTTTCCGGATCTATTTTTCCATCCGTTGCCTTTATCACAGTTCCATTTACCTGGATCCGTCCTTTTTTCGCCATTTCCTTGATCTGGCTGCGGCTTCCTTTTCCCATTTCCACCAGAAATTTGTCCAGGCGCATACTGGAATTAGAAGCTTTTTTCTTCTTTTCTGCCATATTTCATTTATCCTCTCTTACTGCCAGCGCCAGCCTGCATAGTATTTATTTTTAAGGGTCATTCCATTGCCTTTGGCCCAGCCTAAAGGAAAGCCTTCTACTGTAACCAGACACCAGCCCTTTACCGGTTCTTCCTCATTTACAAGACTGATCGTTTCTCCTTTTAAATAGCGGATCACACGTTCATCCTCTGTTTTCAGATCAAGGCGTACCTGATATTCGTCTTTTTTTAATGCCATTGCAAACGCCTGGGATGGTTCAAAACGACCTTTCTTTAACTCACCCAGATGCAGCCCTGTTCGCAAAAACCGCAGCGGAAGTCCTGTTTTTAAGCCCTCCGGCAGATAATATACCTGCTCATCCCGGATATAGATACGGCCTAAATCCCATTCCTTCCTGCAGTTTTTCAGAAATTTCATCAGATCTTCCTGTTTGCCTGCTTCCTTGGCCCGCTTTGAAGCCTCTTTTTCATCTCCTGATAGCCTCAAAACAGCTGCACCACTGCCAGAACCATTTTCATCCTCTTTCTTGTGGAATAATGCCAGGAAATGTCCTTCCCCCTGGATCCGGTGTGGGAACAGGCGGGCAGTCTGTGGATATCCAAAACCATCCGAAAGTCCCTTAAACTGCTCTTTATCAATAGGAACCAGTTCCATGGATGGATATTTTTCTAAAATATACGCCACATTTTCCTCATCTTCTTTTTTTGAGAAGGTACAGGTAGAATAAAGCATCATTCCTCCTGGTTTTAACATGGCCACAGCCTGCTCTAAGATCTCCCTCTGGATTGAGCTGTAATAAGAGGGGCCTCTGCTTACCCAGTCCTTTACCATATCCTCTTCCCTGCGAAACATTCCTTCCCCGGAACATGGTGCATCTACTAAAATCTTATCAAAAAACTCCGGCCATACAGCTGCCAGTTTTCCCGGTTCTTCACTTAAAACAGAAATATTTTCTGCTCCTGCCAGTTCCAGGTTTTTAAGTAATGC
>OGIO01002461.1_pt1 | contig 10947 bp, 8 predicted proteins | sample 1571841 | NCBI WGS metagenome assembly OGIO01 (sample SAMEA2582111, study PRJEB24529) | metagenome | biome: Human gut stool | place: China | collected 2011
TGCCAGACTTCTTTATGTTCCGGTAAAGCTTCATTCATGAACGTCGCTTCATCCAGACCTGGCAAATCCATAGACGGAATGCAGTTTCCATAATCCTTCAGTCGTAATGTCTGTCCAGTTTCTCCAACGAAATAGCTCAAAAATCTCCACGCAGTTTCTTTATCCTTTGAATTGGATGACATACAAAGCGGAATAGAACTAAGGCATGCTGTACGTTCTCCCGTAAGACCTTTAGGTATCGGACAAATATCAAATTCAAAGTCCTTTATGTCTTTAAAAAGCGGCATCAGCCATCTTCCTGCTTCTACAAACGCAAGCTGTTGTCCCATGAATAAACCGTTGGCATCTATTTTAGAATTGCCATTCCACTGTACTTTCCCATCTTTGATCATATTCTGCATCTTTGTATAGATTGCAACAGATTCCGGACTATTAATAATACATTTTCCATTTTCATCATACATAGTTGCACCACTTGATCTAAACCAGCAAATATTTGATTCCTGATTGTTATCCAGCACCAGCGCAATTTTTCCTGCATCTTTAATCTTGCCTGCCATTTCTTCAAAGGCATTGATATCCCATTTTCCCTGCTCCTCAAGTTCATTCGGATCTTCCAATCCAAGCTCTTTTAACATTGTTTTGTTATAATACAATGCCCGAGGTGCACAATCTGTCGGCAAGCCATACAACTGTCCATCAACTGTCAGATAAGTCAGCAGATTTGAAAAGAAATTATCTTTATTAATATTTTCGTCGTTCTCAATATAGCTGTCCAAGGGTTCTAATTTTCCTCCCAATGCCAGACTATGATAATTACCGTCCGCAACATAATAAAGATCCGGTTCAGTTCCGCTTGCAATCATTGCGAGAAGTTTATCTGAATATCCATTATTTGGAATTGGAATAAAATTCACTTTAACATCCGGATTTGCTTCCATAAATGCTTCATTTAGTGCTTCAAACCGTTTTAGTTCTCCTTCATTTCCCCATGTTGCCCAAGTGATTTCCTTTTGTGCTGCATCGGTTTCCTCGGTTTCGGTTTTATCTGATACCTGCACCTCAGCTGCCGAATCTGCCGATGTAACGGTCTCAGTGTCACCTGCACCACATCCAACAAGCCCCAATACGCTTAGAGCTGTCGCTAATGCACATCCTAAAAACTTTTTTCTCATACCAGTATCCTCCTTTGAATGCTTTTTTAATGTATTTTATAATAATGGCGAATTAGCCATATATTCTTCCATAATGGCAACACTTGAAGTAGATCCTATTCTACTTACTCCAAGATTTATCATTTCTAACGCTGTCTTTAAGGTACGAATCCCTCCGGCTGCCTTGATTTTTACCCCACTTCCTTCAGTTTCCCGTTTCATCAGCGCAACATCCTCAAACGTTGCACCTCCGGTTCCAAAACCCGTAGACGTTTTAATAAAATCAGGCTTTACCTTTGTGGCAATATGACAAAGTGTTTTCTTTTCATCTTCTGTTAAATAGCAATTCTCAAAAATCACCTTAGATACAACACTAAATTCTCTGCAAATATCCGTTATTCTTGCCATTTCACTTTCAATATATGCCGTATCACCTGCTTTCAGTTTGGTCAGATTCACAACATAATCTATTTCATCCGCACCATTCTTAATCGCATTTCTGGTCTCAGACAGCTTATCTTCCAAAGTTGTCTGTCCAAGTGGAAAAGCTATTGCAGCTCCTACATGAACATGGCTGCCCGCTAAAAACGTTTTACACAGCTTTACTGGAGCAGGATTAATAGCTACCATGCAAAAACCGTATCGTTTACTGTCATCACACAACTTCTTAAACTCTGAAACTGTTGCATTTGCCCGCAAAAGGGTATGGTCAAAATATGAGGCCAATTCCTTTGCTGTTAAAACCTTTTCTGATTTTAAGTTTTCCATCTTCTTTCCTCCTGTATTAACATATTTATGTCATTACATATATAATTAAATATTTCGACAGCCACTTTCATTTATTTTTGAAAACGCTGTCGTATATTCCGTATGAAATCTATACCTGTAACTCGATACTGAAGCTGTTTCTGTCACCTCGGTATCTTGCCACGGAATACTCTACTGCCCTTCCCTCTTTTGTAAAACCTACTGTTTGCACTCTTACCATTGCTTTTCCTTTCGGAATACCAAGTAAATCTGCATCTCGTTTTTCAGCATTTACCGCTTCAAGCACACGCTGTACTCTTGTAACCTCTACCTGTGCAAGATCTCTCATACTTTGATACAAAGAACTCTGATTAAAATCCACATTCGTCAGCATCTGGAATTGCCGATATGGAAAATAGGTTTCCACATATACCAACGGTTCATCATCTGCATATCTGATTCGCTCAAGATAAAATAACGGTTCTGTTGCTTCAAGCTTCATTTTTGCATTAATATCTTCCCTTCCGGGAACACACGAAAAATTAATCACCTTAGTAGATGGTTTCAAACCTTTTTCCAACATTTCCTGATTGAATCCCTGCAATTTATTCAGAAATCTTGCATCTATTTTTGTCTTGGAAACAAATGTACCCTTTCCCTTCAGTCGATAAAGATAACCTTCCGATACCAGTTCACCCAACGCTTGACGAATCGTCGGTCTGCTAATACCACAGATTTCACATAATTCTGCTTCCGTCGGAATCATATCCTCTACTTTTAAAGCACCCTCTTGAATCGCCTGTAGTATACCCTGTTTTATCTGATAGTAAAGAGGAACAGGTATTCCCTTATCTACCTTTAAAAAGTTATCTAATTTTACCGCTTCCATGTGTACTCATCCTTATTTTTATATATTATTGATTATTTCGTGTTGTTTCTTCTAAAGGTTCCCAATTCTCCAAAAACATCTTTGAGACTTTCATAGCTTTTGTTAAAAACCCGATACAGTTCCGCATACAATTGCACATTTTGTTGTTTCGGAATTTGATATGATTGTACCATATTCCACTTTTCAGCAACACTATAATCTGCAAACATTCCTATACCAACACCCGCACAGATTGCAGCTCCCATAGATGTAGCTTCCTCCAGATATTGTGGAAATTCAAGTTTTTTTCCATATATATCCGATAGAATTTGCCTCCAAACCATGCTCTTTACACCACCTCCTATCATTGTTATGGTTTGCACAGGCTGTATCTGTTCTAAAAGTTCGAGAATTACCTTCAGATTATAGCCTACTCCTTCCAACACAGAACGCAGCATATCCTCCTTTGAAGTAGAAATTCCAATTCCTATAAATGCCGCTCTAGCATCCACATTCCATCTTGGAGAACGCTCTCCCAATAAATATGGCAAATACAATAACCCGTTTGCACCCGGAGGCGAACTACTAATTCCCTGCTCTAACAACATATAAAAATCTTCCTGTTCTTCATGAGCAGTTTTTCTCTCTAATTGGCAAAAAGCATCTCGATACCAGCCATAAGACATTCCAGCAGTCTGCATTGTCCCGCATGGTGTATATAATTTTGGATCCAAATGTATCCAGTTAAAGGTTCTCATCTGATCATCATAGAAAGGATGATCAGATGCCATGCTAATCCAAGATGACGACCCTAGTACATTATAAATTTTTCCTTTGCGAACAACACCTGCTCCAACACAGGCGCAAGAACCATCTCCGCCACCAATTACAACCGGCATCCCCTCAATCAATCCAGTTTCTTTCGCTGCCTGTTTTGTGACTGTACCAGCAATATCGGAAGAACTATGCAATTCAGGAAGTAATTCTGCCCGAATTTGAAATGCCTGGATCAATTCAGTCGACCAGGTTTGTTTTTCAATATCTAACAAATTTGTTCCTGATGCATCACTTAAGTCTGTCACAAACTGGCCTGTCAGTCGATAAATAATGTAATCTTTTGCTTGAAGCATACGATATGCTCTATCATAAATCTGCGGTTCATTTTCCTTAATCCATAATAGCTTAGCAGCACTATATGATGCACTTAAGCGGTGTCCAGTAATTTGATAACCACGTTTTTCTCCAATGGCATCCTTCATAAATTGTTCCTGCTTGACACTGCGTGTATCAGCCCATATCATCATAGGTCTGAGCGGCACTCCGTCCTGATCAACCACCAGACATCCCATCATCTGTCCAGAAAAACTAACTGCAGCAATATCCTCTGCCTTTATACCTGTTTTTTCTAACAACTGTTTTGTTGAATTACAAACTGCCCGCCACAAATCAATTGGATTTATTTCCGCCCATGTATCTTTAGGGTAACTGACCACATAACTCTCCACGCAGGAGCCTATTAATACTCCATCACAATCATACAGGGTTGCTTTATTTCCGCTTGTACCCAAGTCATGTGCCATCAAATATTTCACGAAATATCTACCTCCGCTAAAGTTGCCGGCATTTCATGTGCTGTATTCACCTTTCCCGGTCCTGTTACAAGGTCAAAACAAGATGCTACAATTTTTCCATCATATATAATCGGCTCCCCAGGTTGATCAAGACCTCCATCCAGCCCATCACAATCCGGGCTCTGAGCCAGACGTGAAACATATCCATCCTTTGTTACTTTAACAATCGCATTTGCACAGAAATCTGCGATATAGAGATTTCCATTTTCATCAAACACCATACCGTCCGTGCTTTTGAGTTCTTCTGGATTTTTGGCAAAGAGACTCTTTTCCTTTAGAGACCCATCTTGATTCAAAACGAGTTTCCATACCTCCCCATCACCAAAATTTCCAACATATAAATTTCCTGCACTATCAAAAGCAATCCCATCTGCGCCATATTGAGTTTCCGGATTTTGTGTAATAAAGGTGGTCAAAATATGTGGATCTTCAAGTGTGTTTGTGATATCAATATCATGTTCATCCAGGCGAAAACGATATACACAGCTTACAAGTTTACCAGATGGATCTTTAACAGGGTGAAGATAACTTTGCGTCACGTACATATACTCACCGCGTATTCTGATTCCATTTGGATGTTCCATGTGATCTGCAATCACAGTTGTTTTTTTAATATTTCCCGCGTCATCAACCTCACACTTCAAAACTCTTCCCTTATAAAGAAGCTCAGGTCGTTCTGACCATCCCTGATTGTCACACAAATATATATTCCAATTACTGTCAAAAGCGATCCCCATATTTCTTGCAACACCTGTTTCCGGATGAACAGGAACATCAAACCACTTTTCTACGCGTCGATCTTTCGTGATTCTAAGCACACATCCAGACATATGTTCATCCGCATAATTAGGACAAGATAATATTAAATTTCCATATCTATCAATTTCCATGCCATCAGGTGTACACGCATATGCTTCAGGTAATGTCATGAATAATTTTGATATCTTCATCATTTTCTCCTCTTCTTGTATAATAGACAGTATAATTCCAGTTTAAGAATATCGAATTACCACTTTTTTTGTATCTGGTAAGCGCTTTTCTACAAGCCCAAATGCATCTAAAATATGGTCGAATTCAAAAACATTTGATATAAAATCACTTGGTTTTAATGCACCCGCTGCAATCCAGGCCATAATCTGAGAATGTGCTTCTGCCTCTTCTTTCTTTCTTGGAAATTGCACAAAATGTAACTGCCAGTTGTAAGGTGCATCACTCCAATCCAGATCCATTCCAAGTTTTGGAGAAATACCATATCCGCATACTTTTCCATTATATTTTATCAGTCGCATTCCCTGATTCAGCAATTGGTTAATTCCCACTGCATCTACTACATAATCTGCCCCTTCCGGCAAATATTTCAAAACCATCGCCTCTACATCTTCTTTAGAACTATTAATTACTATATCAGCTCCCATGTTACGCGCTTGTTCCGTTTTGTCGTCTGAAATATCAATAGTAATTACTGTGCGCATCCCAAGCAACTTACAGAAGCGAGTAAAACATAGTCCTACAGGTCCAGCACCAAAAATCACGACATCTTGATTAGCTTGAAATCCAAATCTCCTGATGGCACTTAACACCTCTCGGAAAGTCACTATCATAGATGCTTCAACTGCAGTAAGACCATACTCTGGTTTGATGATTGTCTGTGCGTAAAAGCTGTCATCAAACTCCTTTGTTCCAGGTCCCATACCATGTGAAATATAGGCCTTTACATCTCCTACAATCCCATACTCTGCATATGCACCCCATCCTGAAGAATATTTTCCTACATCACCATATAAAAATGGGAGCAACACAATATCTCCAATTTCAAAGCTTGTAACATACTTTCCCTTTTCAATAACTTGTCCAACTGCTTCATGTCCTAAAAGCATTGGATAATGCGTCATGTTTTTAAATGAACCATGAATTAATTTCATATCTGTCCCATTGCAGACACCACAACTCAACGTTTTCACAAGAGCCTGGCAATCTCCATAGACCGGCTTTGGAACATCACATACTTCAAGCTTCCCATTTTGATCTACACTTAATGCCTTCATTTCTACCCTCCACATCTACTTGTCATTTTTATCTAATGCAAAACACCCCATCACAAGTTTCTTTTTCATATTGTTGTTATATACTTATATCATAATGTCATTACTTATAGTTATACACTAACTCATTTACCTATTTCTGTCAAGTATTTCAAATAAAATCAAATTTATACAGTTTTATTTTCTTTTTTCTGTCTGAAGCAAAATGGATTGCTAATGAAATCCATAACCAAAGCTTATCCGAAATCTTCTATCCACTGCTTTTTACTTTTACAGACACATCTCAAAAATCTGCTCAATATCCTGCTGTCTCAGTGGTTTAAATCCAAGAAGTACATCTCCTCCGCAAGCTTTTTTCGCCATCACCGCAAAGTTCTTCTTCTCGATCCCCACTTCCGTAAAGGTTCTCTTTAATCCTAATGTTTCAAAGAAAAACTTCGACAGCCATTCTATGCTTTCTTTTGCAACTGCCATCGGCTCTAAGGAGGCGTCAATTCCGAATACATTCACGCCGAACTGATAATATTTAGAAACCGTTGTCTCATCCAGGCAATACTCCATCCAACGGGGCGTCAGTATGGCAAGTCCCAAGCCATGGGTAATATCGTAGATTGCAGACAGCTCATGCTCCATGGGATGGCAGCTCCACTCCTGCTGTTTTCCTCCATGTGTAAAACCATTAATCGCCCAGGAGGATGTCCACATCAGGTTTGCCCTTGCCTCATAATTCTCCGGCTCTTTCATGGCAATCGGCGCATACTTGATGATGGTTTTCATCATTCCTTCCATAAAGCAGTCCAGCATATACAGGTCTGTCTCCATATTGAAATACACTTCCATGATATGTGACATCATATCAGCAGCGCCGCAGGCCGTCTGATAAGGACTTACCGTATAGGTATTTGTAGGGTCAAGAAAGGATACTTTTGGGAGCAACGGTTTGGCAACCCTTCCAATCTTATCCTGCGTTTCAGGATTGCTGATCACGCCTCCCGCATCCATTTCTGAACCGGTAGCCGCAAGGGTCGGAACGGTCAGCACAGGAAGGGCTTTTTCCACAGGCGCCCATTGGCTAAAAAATTCCCAGGGGTCATGTTCCACGCAGGCTCCTGCCGCCATCCATTTAGTAGCGTCCAGAGTAGAACCGCCGCCTACGGCAAGCAGTACATCAATGTTTTCTCTCTTACAGATCTCCACCCCTTCCCGCACTGACTCAATCCTCGGATTTGGCGCAATACCGGACAGTTCATAAAACTCCAGTCCGGCTTTTTTGATTTCCGAAACAACTGCGTCATATAACCCTGTCTTTTTGATGGAGCCTCCTCCGTAAGTCAGAAGCACTCTTTTCCCATATCTACTCAGTTCTTCCCCAAGATGGCTCAGCTGATTTTCTCCAAAATATACTTTTACCGGTATGTCATATACAAAACTGTTCATTTTTTATTTGTATGATAATTCCTAGAGGGAATCATCACACATTCTCCCTTCTTTTTATATTTTTTGTATCGTGGTTTAATACATTCAAATACTATGGACTTTTGATTTTTCCTGTAGCTTCGACTACTCGACTGGAGCGTATTGCCGCTACCTTTATCTGAATTGTTTATCTGCTCGATGTTGCAATGGGTTCTCGCTCGGAAGTACTTATTTCAATCAAGTCTACGAGGATAATCGCTGGTGAATATCATGGTATCAGACTTTATGAAAGGGAGGCACAACCTCATGATTTATGTAGGCATTGACATTGCCAAACTCAACCACTTTGCCCCAGCTATCAGCTCAGATGGCGTAATTCTCATGGAGCCGTTCAAATTTACAAATGACGGTGATGGATTCAGTCTGTTGGAATCTAACCTTACATCCATCTGTGATGACAAGGACAACATCATCATCGGTCTTGAATCAACGGTGCACTGCAATGCCCTTGGGCACTGCGCCGGTAAACTCGTCAGAATCATCTGGAAGATGATGACCGACAATGTAGAATTTAACCTCGACTAGGAGGTCTGTATAATTTATGCTTGACTTTTCATCGCTGGTCTCCACATCTACTTGCCATTTTTATCTGATGCGAAACACCCCATCACAAGTTTCTTTTTCATATTGTTGTTATATACTTACATCATAATGTCATTACTTATAGTTATACACTAACTCATTTAACTATTTCTGTCAAGTATTTCAAATAGAATTTATTCAATTAAGTTGCAAACACTTGATTTTACTGACTTTACAGCATTCCTTCCTTGATTTCAACCAGCCTTTGATGCAACCTGTGCGCCTGCAAACATACGTTATCCGCAGGATATCTCACTTTTGAATGAAGCAAGAGAAAAACTGGAGACCATGATTTACTGTTTTTGTAAGTGCTATGGTCTTAAGTTGCCAAGAAGATATCGCAAACGTGCCAGAAAAGAGTATCTTGCATTTGCTAAGAGCAGGAAGCACAAGGTCAAAGCACCTGTTGAATTTGGTGCAAAATTTGATCTCAGTCTTGACAGCGAAGGTTATGGGCGTATCGAAAAAATATCTTTCGAGGCATACAACGAGAGTACCTGCCTGATTGAAGCAATAGAACGATTCAGAGAGCGTACCGGTTATTATCCGGAACGTGTTCTGGCAGATCAGATATACCGGACCAGGGAAAACAGGAGTATCAGGATAATACCGATAGAATCGAAGTGGAGCGCACCTTCAGCCTGAGCAAACGCTGTTATGGTATGAGCTGCATTACCACAAAACTGGAAGAAACGCAGTTGACTTCTATCGCATTATCTGTATTCGTGACGAATCTTTTCAGGATTCAGAGGCGAATACTTTACGCTCTTTTACATCTGTTCCGCTTCTGGCATGACTGGAACAGATGTAAGAGCTGCAAGTTGCGGATATCTGCTTAATCAGCAGACACTAGTTAGGTTTGCAAATGTAACAATTTTGTAACATTTTCCCTGGTAAATCGAAAACTGTCATGTTACAATAGCACGCAAGAGGGGATAAGGGAGATAAAAAGTTCTCTTAACACTTAGATGTAAACACAGAATCGAGGATGTTCTATTGGCGACAACCGCCATGGAATATTCTCGATTTTTCTGTTACCAAGCAATCCCTACAAAATTGTTCCAAAGCATAACAAATTTTTGAATAGCAGAAAAAGTTATGCTATATTAGGTTTCTCCCAACGGCTCTGCTAATGGGGAGCCTGCTTATTTTAATAGATTAAAAAAAATCTGCTCCAAAAGTGAGCACACGTCTATACCCCAGCCGTGTCATTACGCCGAAGGGGGAGGAGACTGCCTACGGCTACGATACCGTAGGCCGCAGACTGTCCATCAGCAATACTTACGGCACGGTGGAGCTGGCTTACAATTCCAGAAACTTTGTCACCAGCCGCATCGACGGGGAAGGCTATACCACCCGCAGATTCTATGACCGCATGGGCAATCTGACCACCTACTATCCACCCGTGCAGTGGGAAAAGAAAGAGAGCGGCTATGAGTACCGCCACGATTTTCTGGAACGTGTGGTAGATACCATATCTCCCCTGCAGGAACATCACCGTGTATTCCGCAACTTTGACGGGGACATCACCAGCCGGATCCATCCGGTCAGCTATGCCCTGAAAGGCGAAGAGGGAGAAGGAACCCGCTATGAGTACAATTCTGACGGGAACTGCATCCGTATCCTTTATCCGGACGGAGGCGTGGAGCGGAGATTCTATGATGCGGATGGCAACATGATCAAACAGGTACAGCCGGAATCTTATGATGCAGATTCGGATGACGGCAATGGCTACCGCTATGCCTATGACGCCTGCGGCCGGATGACAGAAGTACAGGATCCCGGGGGGAACATCCTGCACACCTACGAGTACAACGGGCACGGACAGATCCTCCGGGAAGTGGACGGCGAAGGAAAGGAGATTCTCTATACCTATAATGATCTGGGCTGGAAGATCCGGGAACAGATAAAAGTGCAGGAGACCGATCCCGCTCTGTACCGTGTCATCGCCTATACCTATGACAGTCAGGGCAATAAGGTGGAGGAGGCCTACGGACAACAGGAAGTAGAACGGGACGGAGAGCCGGATGGCTGGCACCGGATCCATTTTTCCTACGATAAAAACAATCATCTGAATGTAGTGAAAGATGACTTTGGGGCAAAAATGCGCTACGATTATGACTGTCTGGGAAATGTAACGCTGGAAGAGCGTGTCATTGCGGACGGTGTTCATAGTGTTATTCATTATGCCTACAATAAAAACGGGTGGCTTGTTCAGCGGACGGAGGAAATCCAGGGCAACGGCCCGGTACAGGCCGCCGTTACAAGATATGCCTACGATGCCAACGGCAACCTGACAAAGATCACCACCCCGAAGGGCTCCGAGATCCGCAGAAGCTACGATGCGGACGACCGCCTGACCGAGGAGAGAGTCCTTGACAGAAAGAACGGTATCGACAGACGGGTGCAGTATGCCTATGATGCGGCCGGAAATGTGCTGAAACAGG
>OGIO01002463.1_pt1 | contig 10943 bp, 7 predicted proteins | sample 1571841 | NCBI WGS metagenome assembly OGIO01 (sample SAMEA2582111, study PRJEB24529) | metagenome | biome: Human gut stool | place: China | collected 2011
TAATGCCTGTTCGATCTCGTCCTGATTTAAATGTTTTGGAAGCGGACGGAATAACAGAACACCATGAATACTGTCATCTTTGTTTACTTCATCGATCACTGCCAGAACCTGCTCCTGTGTCGCATCTGCCGGCAGCAGATATTTTTTATATTCCACACCCAGTTTTTCACAGCGTTTTGTTGCTCCTCTTTCATAAGAAAGGTCGCTTTCATTTTCGCCTACACGTACAATTCCAAGTGTCGGTGTAACACCGTTTGCTTTTAATGCTTCTGCTTTTGCGATAATACGCTCGTTTAAAGCTGCAACAACTTCTTTTCCTAATAACTGTTTTGCCATAATGCTTATCCTCCGCCTATTTCAGTCTTCCAAGAACACTTGCAAAGATCTCATCTGCCATCGGCGGGTATTTTGCCAGCATAGCATCTGCTTTTGCGTTCAGTTCTTCTGCATATTCTCTGTTTTTCATGGATTTTGTGTTGATATACACATTCAGGGAAGCTCCTTCCAGTGCTGCTTTACAGAATGCGGCACCTACACCCGCATCACTGATCGCAAGGGCTGAACCTTTTGCTGCAAATTCTTTGATCAGTTCAATCGCTTCACAGCATTTCTCCATGATCTCCATCGGTACGGAGCAGGCATCTTTCAGCACAATCTCCATAACGCGTGCTTTCTCCGCCTTCTCTTCTTCTGTCTCTCTTGGCATGCCATACGCCTTGGAGAGCGGCTCAAATACTTCCGCATCTTTCTCTACCAGAGTCAGCAGTTCTTTCTGAAGAACATCGCATTTTGCTTTTAACTCCTGCATTTCTTCTTCTACATCCGCATATTTTTTCTTTCCGACTGTCAGGCTTCCGACCATATTTCCAAGAGCTGTGCCGATTGCACCAACCAGTGCAGATGCACCGCCACCGCCCGGAACCGGTGCTTTGGAAGCCAGAACTTCTACAAATTCATTACATGGTACCGTTGAAAATCCCATTGTAAAATCCTCCTTCATTTTCTTTAATGTCCCGATCGCAATATCCCCGACAACTGCCAGATCTTCTGCTTCAAAGGACAGCGGGAAATTGTCTGAAAACAGAATCTGGGAGGATGGTGGAAATTCCTCATCTCCTGCCCACAGCAAAAACTGTACGCGATGCCCGTTGATAAATTCAAACTCGTATCCGGCATCACCGTGTCCGCAATTTACTGCCCCCAGTGCTTCCATTTTGTTTTTAAATTCCTGCAATTTATTTCCATAAGAAAAAGCAAGCCGCATCATACATCTTCCGTTAAACTGACGGTAATAAACTTCTCCATGCGGCACTTCCCGATAAGTCAGAAACTTTCCGGTGCCTTCTGAGTGCACACCCCTTGTTAAAAATCGGATTGCCATGATCTTTGGCGGAACGCCATCCTCCATGGCTCCATATCCTTCATCAAATGGATTTGCCTTTCGGATGGTACATTCCGGCCATTTTACAAGAAATGCTTTCTGCATCATTCGCACTTCAAATTCCTGTGTCTCTTCATGCCAGGGTACTCCCACCCTGGCTGCGGCCTCTTTTGGATCGATTGCTGCAAATTCCTCCAGATAATGTTCAAAAGGAATTCTTTCTTTATTATCTTTTTCGTATCTTACCTGCATAAAATTCTCCTTTTGATGCCGCATTTATCTTCCGTCTCACATACGTTCGACTTGAATTTTACCGATTCGGAAACAGGGATGCATCTGTATGCGGCAGGAAACATGCCCCTACAAATTCATCCATATACTGCGGAATCGTACTGAGTTCAATATATGTCATATTAGTGGCAAGATCATATACTTTTCGCTCGGATTCGGTAGAACAGAGCATCGCATACGCACCTGCCAGTGATGTATTTCCTACATAATGATACATTTCAACCGGAATATCCGGGAACATTCCGATATTGATCGCATTTGCCATGTTGATACCGCTTCCGATACCACCTGCAACATAGACATTCTCGATCATAGAGATATCAAAGTCACAGTAAGAAAGCATGGTGCGGATTGCAGAGAAAATAGCTCCTTTCGCACGGATAAAGCTGTCGATATCCACTTCTGTGATTTCTACATCTTTGCTCGATCCTGCTTCTTCGCCTTCAAATGCCAGCACATAGCTGCCCATTCCGTCTGCATCGCGTTTCACGCGGCGGCCTTCTCTGACAAATTTTCCTTTTGGATTGATGATCTTGCAGCGGAACAGCTCACTGATAATATCAATGATACCGGAACCGCAGATACCAACCGGTTTTGTGCCTTCATTGCCAACGATCGTCAGCTTCGGCTCCATCGTTTCTGCATCTATCGTACATGCCTCGATCGCACCGTCGGTCGCTCGCATACCGCAGCTGATATCTCCGCCCTCAAAGGCTGGTCCTGCTGAACATGCACAGCTGAACATAAAGTCTGAATTGCCAAATACAATCTCACCGTTGGTACCAAGGTCGATAAACAGAGAGAATGGCTCCTGATTCCACAGCATCGTTACAAATGCTCCGGCTGTGATATCTCCGCCGACATAACTGCCGATATTCGGTGCAAGAATGATATGTGCATCCGGATTTACTTTGATGCCAATATCTCCTGCAAAAATCGAATTGGTCTTAAAGAAGGTCGGAATGTACGGTTCCATGCGAACCGGATCCGCATTAACTCCAATCAGAAGATGGTTCATCGTGGTGTTCGCTGCAACCGACATACGGTAAATGTTCATCGGGTTGATCTTTGCCTGACGGCACATCGTCTGTACCAATGGATTGATTGTCTCTTCAATGATCGCTTTCTGAAGTTTGTCCTGACCGCCCGGTTTGCGGGATTCGATGATACGGTTGATAACATCCGCACCGTAGCGAATCTGACCGTTACCGCTTGATCCTTTTGCAAGGATCTTTCCATCTGTCATATCTATGATGATCGCAGATACGGTTGTGGTACCAATATCGATTGCAAGTCCTGCAATAACCGGTGTTTCGTCCGCACCGCAGATGTCATAGACAAAAATGTCTTTTTCTGTTTTCCGGATCACAACGTTTACATCAAAATTGTGTTCACGCAGTACCTGTGCCATTTTATGGATCACAGAATATGGAAGCTTCACACGCTGCATTCCGGTAATTTCACGGATGGCTCTTGTCAGACGTTCGTTATCCGGCATAGTGTCATCCAGAGTTGGTACATCCATTTTAACATGAATGTTTTCAAGATTATTTTTGAGTTCGATACCTGCTTCTGTAATAGATTGCTTAATATTATCAAAGATTTTTACTTCATCCGGTGATGACAGATCCGCAACTTTCATACGGCTACGATATGCGGAAGCAATATCTGGCACCATTACAGCAACATCCGCATTTATTTTGCTGCAGCATGCCAGACGCCATCCCTGTGCATATTCTTCATCACTGATGTGTCTCGTCTGTTTGGAATCCAATTCTCCCTCTACGAGTTTTACTCTGCATTTTCCGCAAGATGCATTTCCTGAACAAGGTGCATCGATAGCTACATTTGTTTTTCTCGCTACCTCAAGAAGGCTCTCACCGAAAGCAGCGAAGACTGTGACATCTTCGCTGTTTTCAAACTTAAAAGTAACCTTATACATTTATTAGATCTCCAGATAGGAGTCAGCATACAGAGTATTGCCTTTGAATACATCACAGGATTTGATGGTTTCCATCAGACGCAGGTCGTTCGGGTTAACGATTGCAGAAGTCAGACCCTGCATCATAGCCATTGCAACCAGGGCGGAATCCATGATCGGACGGATTGCTTTTGGCATACCGTTGGAGTTATTGGACAGACCACCTGTAGAATTCAGTCCCATATCAGAGAACATTTTGATACATTCCAGAACCTGCATCTGTTTGTCCTGCATACCTTTTACTACCAGGAAGAGCGGATCGAACCACAGATCTTCTGCTTCCATACCATGTTCCAGACCTCTTTCCAGAAGCATCTGGCAGTAACCCATACGCTCATCGTTGTCTTTTGCAATACCTTCGCCGTTACACAGTGCAATAACGATTGCATCGTTTGCAGCTGCAAGGTCGATGTTTTCGATTCTTCCTGCAGCATCTGCAGAGTTTACGATCGGTTTTCCTTTAGAACGGTTGTATACAGCGATACCGGCTTCGATGGCTGCTTTATTGGATGTATCCAGTGCCAGAGGTACGTTGTCAAATTCACCCTGCAGCAATTCAACTGCCCATTTCATCAGATCCGGGCCATATCCTTCTGCCGGTCCGATGTTTACATCCAGATATGTAGCTCCTGCATCCAGCTGCTGTTTTGCTCTTTTTAAGATCGGTTCCGGATCTCTTTCCAGAAACGCTTTATTTACTGCTGGAGCTGTTGTTGAAAGTCTTTCTCCGATTGTAACGAATTTTCCCATTATTTTGTTCTCCTTTTGCTTGTATATTTAGTTTATGCAAAGTCTTTCATGAACTTAACAAGCTGAACTGCTTCGTTTGGAGCAATGATGATCTCCCAGCCCGGCATTTTTGCTTCCAGCTCGCCCTTCAGGACAGCTACTTTACCAGGGATGATCAGTTTTCTGCTCTTAATCTTTCCTTCGATATCCTGTTCCTGGAAGAACTTGGCGATAGAAGAAGAAGAGAATTTACCAGCAGCCCATGATGTCAGTACGGAAAGACCGCCAGCATCATTGATAATCAGGTTTACCGGTACACCGGAACGTTCCAGCTCTCCGGAAACCAGGAAGTAAGTCAGTGCGAAGTCTACGGTTGTCAGGCATACAGAGTTTTCATCTGCTCCGTTCAGAGGATAGATGCCCGGTTCCACTTTCATTGGCTTCTGAGGATCGGTGAACAGGTTCTGACGCAGACCATACAGAGGCAGAGCTTCTGCATAACCGATATGTTCTGCAACGATTACGGAACCATATTTCATTGTGAACAGGGACAGCAGTGCTGCCTGTTTGTGAAGATCACCTGCTGCAATTTTGTGCAGATTTACAATAGAAGGATATCCGAATGTTCTGTCACCGTCTTTGATTGCTGCCTTACGGATCTGAACTGCATTTTTGAATGTCTCTTTTACGTCTGCTCCGGTTACATCGATCACCAGATTCTTGTTTCCAAGACCTTCCAGCTTTTCTACTGTATCGTGGATTTCAGACAGATCTGCTCCGCTTACGCCAAGTACAACACCTGCTGCTGTGGCAACAGCGTTCATTGCTTCGTAGTTGGAAGCATCTGCACCATTCAGGATCGGTTTTCCATCTTTGCATACTTCCAGTGCTGCTTTTGCAATTTCTGCATCCTTACAGTCAAGGATCAGGATACGTTCTGTCTCTGCTGCTTTTTTCACCAGCTCAACATAATCCTGTTTGCCATCTGCACTGTAATTTACATATACCATCTCAACGAACATACGCTCGCCGATACGTTCATAATCAACTTTTTTAATGTCCTCAAGTTTCTGTGCAACCGTCTCATCATCCATGCATGTGCAAAGAGACATTGCATATCTTGTTCTGCTTACGAATGTTTTTTCATGACGGAACAGAACGGTTTCGCCACCCAAAGACAGCTCTGCATCGCCTGCACCAACTTTGATTGTTTTCATTGGCGGCTCGGTAGCTGCTGAAAGTTTAGCCAGTGCTTCCGGTGCGAAATACGGACAAGCAGCGATATCAACTGCACCCTGTGCAACCTTCATAGAGAATGCCATACATGTCGGGCATCCACATTCTTTACAGTTTTTCTTTGGTGATAATTTAAAAATATCAAGACCTTTAAGTGCCATAATTACATCTCCTCCTTAACGCAACTCTTAGACTAATTCTTTCATCAGACCAGAAATGATCTTGATGGATTCCGGATGTTTCAGGATTACCGCATTGGAACCGGCAGCGATAACTGCCATTGCAGTTTCTACTTCCATATCGATTCCACGTTCTTCCTGTGAGCCCCATTCAGGAGCATCTGTTTCAGAAGCCATAGCTTCTTTTACACCCCAAGCCTCAGATGCTACCGGAGTAATGATCGGCATCTGCAGATTTGCATCGCCCTGCTGCAGAGCTGCTGCTTTTACACGATCCATAGTAGAGATAACATACTCAAAACCGTATCCAACTGCTGCAGTACCTACGTTCATAACGACACTCTTGCTGTCAACACCAAGCTGAGAGATCAGTACGTTAAGCTGTTTAGCCAGGTTGATATCAACAGCTGATTCAGCACCTACTACCTGTTTGTAAGCCAGGCCTGCTGCTGCACCTACTGTCTTGTAATTTTCTTCTTTTGCTGAGAGGATGACTGCATTTTTACCGTTCAGGGCTTCTGCCGCTTTTGAGAACAGTTCTGCATCTTTCTCAACATTTTTACATCCGCATACTACAAGTGGAAGATCAACTGCATCTGCGATTTCTTTCAGTTCACCGATCAGTTCTTCTGTAGATTTGTTTGCTCCGTTTGGATCTCCGCCTTCCATACGGAAACTTAAAAAGTCTACACCTTCCATAGAAGCTGCTTTTCTGGCCATATCTGCCAGAGTAGCACAACCTTCATAATATTTTTTGATGCACTCCGGCTCATGTTCCATACCGAAATCCGTGATCTCGATACCTACCTTCGGTGCATTTTCGATTGCAGCATCAAAAGAATACAGCGGGAATACATTCTCGCCTCCGATTTTCACTGCTTTATCGCCAGTACCAAACTCAACAGCGTTGATGCTGGCATTGAATTTTCCTGATTTTGCTGTAAATGGCATTTCTAAAAATCCTCCTTCATGCTTTTTAGACTGTTATAAAAACATTACTTCTATTTTACAACAGCAGCCTGTAAAAATCAATTATTTAACAATAAATTATAAAATTCGGCTTTCCGGACGATCCGCATAAAGCCAGAAAGCCGATATTTGTTACAAATGTCTGCTCCGCAGTCGCTTGTTTTCTTTCCTCTCGTCCTTTCGGACATCTCCAGAATCACAGCTTCGCTGTTTCGCACTTCGTGCTCCTGATTCTGTCGCTAATACCTCGGGTGAAATCAAATGCCTGCTTCGCAGTCGCTTGATTTCTTTCCTCGGTATTACATCATCGGTTCCATGGTCAGAGCCGGATGTCCTTTTTCTTCGAGGTAGGCCAGCAGTGTTTCCGGATCTTCTGCGATGGTCTCATCTGCGATCATATCACAGAAGTTATCAATGCCGTACAGCTCTTTTGCTGTTGCGTTCAGTCTTTCTGCTACCTGTTCTTTCAGTTCTTTCGGCATCCATACGATACGTGCTACTCCGCCTTCTGCTTTCATGAATTTTTTGGAAGCAATGAAATGTTTTCCATGTCCCATAAATCCAGGAGTCTGTACTCCACCACCTGTCATGGAAGCCAGTTCTGAGAATGTCATACCGATCGGAGTCATACCTGCATATTCACGGTTTGCGATGCAGACACCGTTTGACAGCGGCTCGATACCACAGATACACTCGAAGCATCCACAGGATGTCATTGGTTTTTCAATGATAGAATACAGGGATACGTCTTCCAGGGCACCCTGGGAGAATTTCTGAACTGCTTCGTTTACGTCTTCGTATTCACCGATACGTTCATCGATCGGTCTTTCTTTTGTGATAACCTGGCATGGTCCCTGAGGATCCAGCTCGTTGGTTGCTTTTGCATCCAGCCATGAAACAGCTCCGCAAAGTCCCAGTCTTTCCGGTGTAACCACGCATACGTGGGATGGGGAGAATGCCTGGCACATGATACAGCTGTAATATACATCAACGCCTTCGTCTGTCAGTGTGTTCAGACGCTCATCACGTTTGTCAAACAGCGGCATAGCTACTTCATGACGGACTCTGGTACATTCTGCAGAGTCTGTGTAGATTGTTACCTGACATTTATCTACAACGGCTGCGAATTCGCTTTTTACTTTTGCATACAGAACTTCACCGATATGTTTTGCACGGAAGCCTGCTTCAAATGTCTCTTTGCTTACACGGATACGGATCATATCACGCTGACCGGTATGCATCATACCTTCTACACAGTTCAGGTATGAGTGGAATTTACGCTCGAACACCGGTTCAAAGTCGGACTGCATACTCTTTCCTGCTACTTCTACTACATAACAGATGCTCTGTTTGCTTCCTACCGGCATTTCGTCGATGTCCGGTCCTACCAGTGTGATCTTGTGATCTTCGATCTCAGATGCATCCTTTGTCATAACCAGCTCGCAGCAGTCTACACGGGAGCCGTCGAATTCAACCTGCATATCGCCGCGGCGGATGATCTCACCTTCAAATGCAGATGCGAATGCAACCGGAATGTCGATGTTTGTGATCTTGATCTTGATATCTCTTGCTTCCAGAGAAGTTGCGTTGAATTTGGAAACGTCTGGCTGAACGATCAGGCTCTTTGGAACTTTGAAAGTATCTTCGTTTGTGATTACTGGGAAACCAAGTGCGATCGCACCTGCTCCACATGCAACGATAACCGGATCAAGCGGTGCAAATGCATTTACAAATGCCGGTACACGTTCCATGGTGTATTTCATCAGGCCTGCTGCATCACCCGGCTGAATGTTACCGAAGATCAGAGCTGCTCTTACTGCAACGGATACAACATGTATTACACTTGTAACATCTTTGCCCAGAGGGATCACACGTACGTTTGCACCTGTTTTGTAGCCAAGTTCTTCACACTGATCAATGATACCGCCAACCAGTGTAACCAGGATACCCTGTGACTGATAGCTCTTTACCAGGTCAACGCCTTCCTGTGCAGTCGGTGCAGCACCAAGGATAACTGCAACACCCGGGATATCACCTGTTACCAGCGGTACACCAAGTTCACGGATCACTGCATCTGCCAGATGTCCGTAGCACGGAGCTTCGTATGGTGCAGCTCCGTCAATATATTTCAGTACTTCGATAAATTCTGCACACAGAGCGGTTGCAATACCGGACATAAATGCATCATTTAATTTCTGCTCTCTTGTCATCAGGGTTTTTACAACACCCAGAGCTTCTTTTAACTGTCCCAGTGTAGCAACCTTTGTACCGGTTACTGCATAATAACATGGCAGGCTGTAAGCCGTATCCGGGAAAGCAATCGCTTTATCTGCACCATGTTTTTCGATCGCAGCATCGATTGCACCCTCTGTCAGGCCATATACGGTATCATTTCCACTGAATACAACATCAAATAATGTCACTTTATTTACCTCCTTTGGACAGATCTGCGTCTATCCTGCTTTTTATTATTGAAATCTCTGCTTTTGCGTTCGGGCTTACATCAAACGGTGATCTTCCCTGACGGTCTGCATCGATTATTTCTGAATTGTAATGAATAAATCCAAGCAAATCTTCCTGTGGTATTTTGGAACGGATAAATGCTTCATCATCCTCGTTCCTTACTTTGTTGGCAACCACGCGTACCTGGCGAACTCCAAGTTCCGCTGCAAGTCTCTTTACATTTTTATAAGTCTGGATACTTCTTGCCCCTGGTTCGATCACAACAATGAACTGGTCCATGCCTTCTGTCGTTCCACGGCCAAGATGCTCAAGCCCAGCCTCCATATCAAGAATTACAACATCGTTGCTCCTTAACACCAGATGATTGATGATGCGCTTCAACATCACATGCTCCGGACACACACAGCCGCTTCCTGCTGTTTCAACGGTACCAAGAACCAGAAGTTTTACGCCATTACAGGTTTTTGAATAAGCATCTGGTATATCATCCACTTTCGGATTCAGCTTGTAAAACTGATTCTGATCATTCGCACCTGTACGTTCCTGAATCAGCTTTCGCATCCTGGTGATCGGCACGATTGAATCCAGATCTTCTTCTGAAAATCCAAGTGCCAGTCCAAGATTTGCATCCGGATCTACGTCTGCAGCAAGAACATGCTTGCCTTCCTGTGCATACAATCTGGCAAGTGTGGCTGCAAATGTTGTTTTTCCGACACCGCCTTTTCCGGTAACTGCAATTTTCATATCACTATCCGCCTTCTATTTTTCTTTGCAGGGCGGATAAAACCGCCCTGCGTTTGTTTTCATAAAGATTAGATTCCCAGTGCAGTTCTCTTCTCTTCGATTCTTGCGATCATAGCATCGCCCAGTTTGTCGATATCTTTCTCTACGGTGTATGCGGCTTCTACCCAGTCACGTACGCCTTCTGTCAGCAGCTGTGCGATCTGGTCAGAACCGGATACATACGGATCAACGCCCAGGAACGTATCGATACCGGTAGCTACTACATAGTTACCGATGGATACTGCTTTTTCGGACATCCATTCCGGTGCACATCCGACAACCGGAAGCTGAGAAATGTTCAGGCCGGAATCTTTTGCCAGCTCTGCTGCCAGGATCATCATACGGGAAATATCTACACAGGATCCCATATGCAGTACCGGTGGGATATCCGCCAGTTCACATACTCTCTTCAGACCTGCTCCGCAGAGTTCTTTTGCTTCTTTGTCCATCAGACCTGCTTTTGCAGCAGCCTGTGCAGAACATCCGGAAGCAATGATAATAATATCGTTTGCGATCATTTTCTTCATCAGCTCGATATGGGCTGTATCCGGTCTTACTTTCGGGTTGTTACATCCAACCATGGCAACTGCACCGCGGATAACACCGGATGTGATACACTCCAGAAGCGGTTTTGTTGTTCCCATCTCATCAACCTGAGAGTTTGCAACGCCATCCAGAGTTTTGACGATTGCTTCTACAGAATATCCAACGGTTGCTTTCTGTTTCATATCCGGGATATGTACCAGTTCCGGTTTTCTGTTCTTGAAGTTTTCGATTGCCATCTTAACGATTGCTTTTGCGTTTTCTCCTGCTGTCTCTGCATTGAAGCGGATATAGTCAGCATCCGGCATCTGTGCAATCGGAGAAGTGGTCACAAACTTGGTATGGAAACATTTGCTCAGAGGTCCAAGTGCCGGGAAGATACACTGAA
>OGIO01002465.1_pt1 | contig 10929 bp, 9 predicted proteins | sample 1571841 | NCBI WGS metagenome assembly OGIO01 (sample SAMEA2582111, study PRJEB24529) | metagenome | biome: Human gut stool | place: China | collected 2011
TTTCTATTGTACACTAGAGTTATCATGCCCACATGATAATCTAAGCGCGATTCCTTCCGCGACTAAAGTCGCAGGTTTCCTCGCGAGTTTCTATGAAAAGGGCGGCCCGACGAAGAACGCCGGCCGCCCGATGCGTGCAGAAACCAACCGCGAGGGGGAGTCTCTGAAAGGCTCCCCCCTCTTTTTGGGCCTCACTTCATGAAGACGAAGAACACCGCCCCCACCATGCAGACGAAGGCCGCCACGTGGTTCCACGCGAGATGCACGTTGAAGGCGATGAGCGAAAAGAGCGTGAAGACGAAGAGCGTGATCACTTCCTGAATGATCTTCAACTGCACGAGCGAGAAGGGACCGCCGTTGCCGTCGAAGCCGATGCGGTTGGCAGGCACCATGAAGCTGTACTCAAAGAGCGCGATCCCCCAGGAAAAGAGCACGACCGTGTAGAGAGGCCAGCTCGAGATGACTTTGGCCGTCTGCAGCTTCAGGTGCGCGTACCAGGCGAGCGTCATGAAGACGTTCGAAACGAGGAGCAGTCCGACGGTGGTGAGGCCTTTGGTGAACATGATGGGCGAAAGGGTTGGGAAGAAAGGAAATCGCCCCGGCGAAAACTTCGGCGGGGCGACGGTTTTTCAGCGCGGATCAGAAGATCAGCAGCGGAAGGCCTTTTCGAGGGCCGGAACGACCTGCTTCTTGCGGCTCATGACGCCGGGGAGCCACATGAAGTCGGAGACTTCAACGCCGAAGGCGCCGGCGACGCGGGCGGGATCTTCCGAAGCGAGGACGAGGCGGGAGCCTTCCTTCATGATGTCGGTGAGCAGGAAGAGGGCACTGTGGCGGCCTTCGGCGCGGATGCGGCCGAGTTCTTCTTCGATCGCGGGCATCATGTCGGCGACGATGTCAAGGCTCACGAGTTCGAGCTGGCCCACGCCCACCTTGTGGCCGGACATGTCGAAGTCCTTGAAGTCGCGGAAGATGAGGTCGCGCGGCGAGCAGCCGGCGACGGCCGACTTGGCCGTGAAGAGTTCCATGCCGAGGGCTTCGAGGTCGGCGACGCCGGCGATTTCTGCGAGTTCCTTGGCGGCCTTGCGGTCCATGTCCGTCGTCGTGGGCGACTTGAAGATCACCGTGTCGGAGAGGATGGCGCAGAGCATGATCCCGGCGATGTTCTTCGGGATTTCGATGCCGCAGTAGTCGTACATGGCCTTGAGGATCGTGTTCGTGCAGCCCGCGGTCCAGATGATGCATTCGAGGGGCGAAGAGGACGTCACGTCGCCGAGCTTGTGGTGGTCGACGATGCCCTTGAGGTTGGCTTCGTCGATGTCGGCCGGAGCCTGGGCGCGGTCGGAGAAGTCGACGAGGTAGATGTCGCGTCCGGCAACGCTCGTCACGACTTCGGGCGCTTCAAAGCCGAAGCGTTCGAGCACGAACTGAGTTTCGGGGGCGGGCTTGCCCTGCGCGGCGGGAACGACGTCAAGACCGCGCTTCTTGTAGAGGTCGGCGCAGACGATGGCGGAAACGATGCTGTCGGTGTCGGGGTTCTTATGACCGAGAATCAAAGCGGACACGATGAATTCCTTCTCTGAAAAATGAAACGCGGACGTGGATGAGGCGTCCGCCGATGGAGTTTCGTCATTCTATCAGAGGCGGAGAAAATCGGCGGTGCAGCGGGCGCTTCGGGAAGTAGCCGCGTGAGAACCTGAAAATCGTCTTCCTCGGGAGACGAAAGCTTTGCTCGGAAGCGGCTCTGTCGCATCCCGCAAGCAACTTGACGCCTTGCCAAAACCGAAGGTGTCCCTCCTGCCGTAAAATTCAGGAATTTAAAGGGGCGGCCGCGTCGGCCGTCCGACCCCTCAAAAGGAAGAAAAGAATGCCTCGGGAAGGAGAGAAAACCGGATCGCTCGTCATGCTGCTCACGGCGCTTCTCGCCATGATCCTCATCATGCGCGGGCCCGTCACTTGCGTGGGGGTGCTGACCGAACCCGTCATGACGACCTTCGGGATCGGATACTCCGCCTTCGGCTTTCTCTGCGCCCTTCCGATCGCCTGCTTCGGGCTTTGCGGACTGCTCGGCCCCGTCGTGAGCGCCCGCACGGGCCTCTCGCGGGCGCTCACGCTCTCAGTCCTTTTCGTTCTTGTCGGCGCCGCGGGACGCCTCGTCACGGACTACGCGGCGCTCCTCGTTTCCACCGTCTTCATCGCGACGGGGATTGCGTTTCTCAACGTACTGATGCCGGTCCTTTTAAAGCAGAACTTCCCCGAACGCGCGGACGTGGCCATGGGTCTTTTCACGGGCTTCATCGGATTTTCGGGTGCGATCGGGACCTACGTGTCCGTTCCGATGTGGGAGCGCTGGGGGACGCTCACCGCTCCCTTCGGGCTCTGGGTCGCGCTCTCGGCCCTGGCGCTTCTCGCCTGGTGGGCGGCGCCCAAGAAGGGGGCCGTCACGGAAAACCGCTTTCATTTCGGCGCGGGGTTCTTGCGAAATCCCATGGTCTGGGCGGTGATGCTCGTGATGAGCATGCAGTCGCTCACGATCTACACGACGGCGGCGTGGCTCCCGACCATCCTCAAAACCGAGGGCTTCAGCGCGGCGGACGCGGGCTTCGGCGTCGCGGCCTTTCTTCTGATCAGCGCGCCCGCGAGCATCTTCTCGCCCTGGATCGTGCGCGTTTGCGGGGGAGGGCGCAGGACGTCCTTCCTCTGTGCGCTCAATTTCGCGGTCGGGGTCTTTCTGTGGCTGCGGGGCGGCAGCGTCGCCTTCGTCGGCTGCCTCATGGCGGGGGTCTCGCAGGGGCTCGCCTTCAGTCTCGCCATGCTCGTTATGAGCCGGAAGACCAAGAACCTCTCGGAACTCTTTTTGATTTCGGGCTTTGCGCAGGGTACGGGCTACGTCATCGCGGGGCTCGGACCCTGGGCCTGCGGGGTGCTTTTCGATCTCGTGCACGAGCCTTGGGTGATCGTCGCCTTCATGCTGGCTACTATCGGAGTGTGGGGCGCGAGCGCTCTCTACGCCTTCGGAGAGCGCCCGATCTTTTCGGACTGAGGTTACGCGGGTACGGCGTCAGAGGCTGTTCCAGAGGACAGCCCTTATCTGCGTTTCTTCTTGTCGGAGGATGGCCTCCGGATTCTTCGAATTTTCCCGGAACCGCTTCAAACCCTCGTGATAGTCGTTTTCGGAAAGACGCGTCATGGCCGAGCCTTGTCCGAGCATGATGTCGCCGTAGAGGGCTCGAACGCCCTGGGCGAGGATTTCCTCTTCGGTTTTCCCAAGTTCGCGAACGAGCGTCTGGAGCAGTTCGTCGTCGCGGTTCTTCAGTTTGGCTTTTACAGTTCGCATTTCGGTCTCCTTTACGGTGGTGAAGCGAGCTTTCCATTCTGCCATGTTCGCCTCGGAACGTAAGGAAACCGTCTGATGTCGCAACGCCTGAAGAGGCCGCTCTCCGACGTTTTCTCGGGGCAACGGCCCCGGAACGCCTGGGGTCGGGCGAAAGAAAGGATTTTCGAAAATTGTTGCGGCTTTTCCAAAAGAAAAGGTCCGCCGGGCGGTGTGCCTGACGGACCCTTGGTCGAAGGAAATCTTCCGCGTTACTTCTTGAGCGCGCGCTCCGCTGCCGCGGCGCCCGCGACGCGGCCCGAACCGTAGGCGAGGCCGAGGCCCGTGCCCGATTCATAGTTGCGCGCGTAGTAGGGGCGGTTCGCCATTTCGCCGCCCGCGTAGAGGCCCGGAATGACCTTGCCCGCCTTGTCGAGGACTTCAAAGTCGGACGTGGTCTTCACGCCGCCGATCGTGCCGCCGAGCCCCGGTTCGACGCGGATCGCGAAGAACGGAGCCTTGACGAGCGGACGCAGATAGTCCTCGTCCTTCCCGAAGACCGGATCGTCGCCGTCCTCGGCGTTTTCGTTGTATTCCTTCATGGTTTTCTCGAAGACTTCGGCGGGAACGCCCATGCGGCGGCCGAGCTTCGCGAAGTCTTCTCCGTAGACCGCGACGTCGTAGTTGAAGTATTTGGCCGCGATGTCGGCCTTCTTGACGTCGGACGAGTCGATGACGACCCAACAGACGCGCTGCATGCCGCAGTGGTCCGCAATGTAGGGGAGGGCTTCGTTCACGAAGCGCTGTCCCTTTTCATTGACGAGGACGAGGTCGCGCTGCTTGGATTTGCCCGTGATGGCGGTCTTGAGTTCGTCGTAGCGCGGAAGGAGATGAAGTCCGATCACCCAGGAGTCGTCGGCTTCGGCAGCGCCCGCCTTCAAGGCCATGCGAAGGCCGTCCCCGGTGTCGCCCTTCGCGGCGACGGAACGTTCGGTCGCGACCGTGAAGACGGGAAGGCGTTCGGCCATCATTTCCATGTTGTGCGCAAAGCCGCCCGTAGCGAGGACGACGGCGTCAGCTTTGACCTCATAGCGCTTCTTGCCGTCGTGGGCGAGAACGCCGGTCACTTCGCCCTTCTCATTCTTGACGAGTTCGTAGGCGGTCGTGTTGAACCGCATCGTGACGCCCAACTTCTTGGCGTAGTCCTGCACGGCCTTCACGACGAAGGCGCCGCCCGCCGGGGAGCTTCCCATGCCGCTCGCGGGCACGGGGCTCGCCTTCGGGGCGTGGGCGCGCTTGTCGCCGCCGTGCCCGAAGGGACGGGGTTCGGCGAATTCAAGGCCCACGGTCTTCCCGAGCCATTCGACGGCTTCGGTGCTCCGTTCGAGCATGAGGCGGCGAAGCTTCGGATCGGGATAGTCCTTGTCGCCGCCCTTCACGGCCGTTTCGTCGTGTTCGGCCCAGTCTTCGAGCATGTCGTCGACGTCGTCGCGGATGCCCGCGGCCTTCTGGTACGAGGTTCCGGTGCCGACGATGGCGCCGCCCGCAAGCGCGGAGGAGCCGCCCGCAAAGGGCATCTTTTCGATGAGGAGGACCTTGGCGCCCTTTTCGGCGGCGGTCGCGGCGGCCGCCAGCCCCGTGCCGCCCGCGCCGATCACGACGACGTCGGTCGTGATCTTTTCAGCCGGAAGCTTCGCGGGATCCACGGGCTTCTTGTGGGGAACGAGACTTTCGGCCTTGACGCCCGCCTTCTCGGCCGCTTCGCCCACGGCGCGCAAAAGCGCAGCCGTCGACATCGTGGCGCCCGAAACCGTGTCGACGCCGAGGTGCTGCTTCGAAAGGATTTCGTTTCGCACCTTTTCCATCGCGACGCCGCCCACGTAGGAGGTGTCGTTCGACGTCTTGATCTCGATCTTTTCGATTCGGTTCTTCGAGAAGGTCGTGACGACGGTGAGCGGTCCGGCGTTGCCTCGCGTGGTCACTTCATAGGTGCCCGGCTTGTAGGTGTAGGCTTGGGCGGCGAACGTCAGTCCGGCGAGCGCGAGAAAGAGGGCGCTCTTTCGAAAGAGTCCTTGAATCACGGTGGGGTCTCCTCAGGGTTGTTCGGTCACAATGATTGAGAATAGTCGCGACTATGCAACACGCGACTTAAAGTGGCCTGAAGAGAGGAGAAAAAGGAGATAGGGAAGGAAAGCCGGGCCGTTCCAAAGAACGGCCCGGCGGGATCGCGGAAGATCTTCAGTCGTCGAGCGCCGTCTTCAAGGCGAAGCGTGACTCGACGTAAAGCGCAAAGCGCTCCGCCACGAGGGACACTTCCTCTTCGATGTCCTTTTTCGTCGGACGGTCGTCGGGGAGAATGAGAAGGCGCGTCGGCAGACCCGAGCGCAGATAGTCGATGTAAAGGCGCGAGAGTTCGAGAAGATTTTCGCGGTCGGTGACGACGTAGTGTTCGAGCACCCCCGCAAAGGCTTCGTAGCTCTTCAGCACCCCTTCGCGCCAGTACCAGTCACCGAGACCCTCGCAACGGGGGACTTCCGCGTAGACGAGCCGCATCATCCCGATCGCCCGCGGCGTCACGAGATGCCCGACGAGAATCTTTCCGAAGTGCACGAGCTCGTCGTAGAGCGTCTTTCCCGTGCGGCCTTCCTTTTGGTAGGCGCCGTAGATTTCGTCCACCATCATCTGCAGCGCCGCCCGAAAGAGCCCCTCCTTGTTGCCGAAGCAGTGATAGATGAGCGAGCGCGAGCCCCCGGCGATGTCGGTGATGTCGCTCAGGGTGGTCGCGTCGTAACCCTTTTCGGCGAAGATTTCGATAGCCTTCGAGAGGATGAGGCGGCTTCTCTCGAGGCCGCGGCGGGTGAGGGGCTTGTTGTATTCCGTCATGGGGGTTCTGTCCGAGGGTGAGTTCGTCGCCGTCGGCCGTCGAGCCGGGCCCGAAGGTCCGGAAAAGGCCGAATCGGTACGAAAAAGCGTACCGGCGGAGACGAAAGATTTCGCCATTCTACAGGATGTCGGGTACGGGGTGTCGAGGTTTGATGCTCGTCAAGGGGCGTTTTCCTCTTCTTGGAAGAGAGAGACATCGGAGAAAACCGCGAGGCCGGTCATTCTTTGGGAAAATCATTTCAGGCATAAGTGCACAATTTTTGTGCGATTTAAGGAAGGGCGCTTCGGAGAAGATCTCCCGCCCCGTCAAGCGGGGGTAGTGCACAGACTTTGTGGAAAATAGGTCGACATTCCGTTCCCGCGGGCGCACTTTTGTCCTTCGTGAGGGAAAGAGAGCAACACCACAAGATGTGGGGCGCGGGTTAATGCCGATCGACAGTCTTGTATCTTTGAGAGGGGTTTGTAGAGTGAAAACGGTCGGCCGAGGCAGGGCGTTTTGCGCACAAGGCGTTTCTTCGCGCGAAGGAAAGCGGACGATCGAATCTCGCAGTTTTCCCTAGGGAGAGCACGTTAGGTTTGGTGATTTCGCGTCACGGTCCGTATAATGCATGCGGCTTGTTTCGCGGTGGAAGAATGACCTCTTCGCCGCGGACGGACACATTCAGACCAACCACGACAGAGGAGTTCTCGATGTCGAATCCCGCCATCGCCGCCCGCATGGGCGAACTGATCGCCAACGAATCCGTGCAGAAGGCGCTTGCCGTCGCGAAGGAGGAGGCGCCGCGCGCCCTCGCCGAACAGATCGCGATCGCCCAGATCCCTTCCCCGACCTTTGAAGAAACCCGCCGCGCCGAAGAAATCGCACGTCTTCTCCGTGAATACGGCCTGACGGACGTCGTGATCGATCCGTCGGGCAACGTCGTCGGCCGCCGTCCCGGCCGCGGCACGGGTCCGGTCGTCGCGATCGCCGCCCACACCGACACGGTCTTCCCGATGGAAACCGACGTGACGGTCCGCTCCGAAGGCAATCTCCACTACGGTCCGGGCATCGGCGACAACGCCTCGGGTCTGCGCTCCATGCTCCAGGTTCTGCGCATGCTCGAAGCCGCCAAGATCGAAACGGCCGGCGACATTCTCTTCGTCGGCACGGTCGGCGAAGAAGGCAACGGCGACATCCGCGGCGCCAAGGCCCTCTTTGACGGTTCGCGCAAGATCGACGCCTTCGTCGCGCTCGACATGGAAACGGTCGCCCGCGTGCAGACGGGCGCCACGGGCGCGCACCGCTGGCGCCTCGCCGTCGACGGCCCCGGCGGGCACTCCTGGCTCGACTACGGCCGCGTTCCCTCGGCCGTGCACGCCATCGGCCGCGCGATCGCCAAGATCGCCAACCTCGAACTCCCCGAAGATCCGAAGACCTCCTACACGGTCGGCACGATCAAGGGCGGCACGACGGTGAACACGATCGCAGCGCACTGCGAAGTCGACGTCGACATGCGCAGCGTCGCCATGGAAGAACTCATGAAGGTCGAGGAAACCATCCTCGCCGCCTTTGAAGAAGCCGTGGCCGAAGAAAACGCCCGCTGGACGAAGGCGCCCGAATCGTCCTACGTGAAGCTCACGAAGACGAAGATCGGCGACCGTCCCGCCGGCCAGCGTCCGGCCGACTGCCCGGCCGTCAACGCCGCGCTCGAAGGCGCCAAGGCCCTCGGCATCGAAGTCACCTGGACGGGTTCCTCCTCGACCGACTGCAACATGCCGATGTCCCTGGGCATCCCCGCCGTCTGCCTCGGCACGGGCGGCCACACCTACAACGAACACTCCCTGAAGGAGTACTTCGACAGCACCGACATGCACCTCGGTCCGCAGTTGGCGCTCCTCACGGTCCTCGGCATCACGGGCCTCGCCTAAGATGACCCGCGGGGCGACCTGGCCCGCGTCCGACTTCCTCACGCTCGTCGCGAAGTTCCGCGACGAGCGCGATTGGGCGCGCTTTCACTCTTCCAAAGACCTCGCGCTTTCGGTTTCGATCGAAGCGGCCGAACTTCTCGAATGCTTTCAGTGGTCGGGCGACGACCTCGAAGCGCCCGAGCGCACGGCCGAGATCGAAGCCGAGATGGCGGACGTCCTCATCTACCTCGCGATGCTCGCGGATCACCGCGGCGTCGACCTCGACCGTGCGGTGCGCGAAAAGCTCGCCGCGGCCGCCAGGAAATATCCGGCGACGGCGGTGAAGGGCGAAGCCTCGGCCGCCCGCGCCGCGGCGCGCGCGATTCACGAGGAGGCGAGACGCACGGGCGCGAACGCTCCCGCGGCGACGTCGAACCGCGCGGAAGAAGAAGCGACGTCTTCTCCGGCGGAAACCTCCGAACTACGTGCGGACTCTGTCCGGGAAGAGGCGGCCTGCGCCCCGGCACCCGATGGCACGGCTCCCGTGCCGGACGCCGAAGGCGCGTCGAAGCCGGAAGCGTCTCCCGTTTCGTCCGGAGAAGAGAAGGTCGCGGAGCCGGTGCAAGCCCCCGAAGACCCCCGCGAGCAAATCCGTCTTCGCGCGGCTCGTCTGCGCGAAGCGCTCGCAACGCTCGAAAAACACCTCGAAACGGATCCCGCGGGCTTTTGGGAGGCTTCTCCCGACGACCGCGTCGCCTACGTGCGCTACGTCGAACCCGTGCTCGCCGTCTGGCGTCTCGCGGGCGATTGGCTCGGCGCCCCGCCGAAGCGCCGTCCGCCGCTCGATCCCCATCTCTACGACTGGGACGACATGACCCCGGGCCTTGCCTGGGCGGCTTTTTCGGAACTCGTCGGGCTCGAGCGGATGGAGACGGGCGCCTTTTTGCGCGCCGCCAATTCCGGACTCGTGGGGCGTCTTCTTAGGCGGATCCTCGACGCTTCGCCCGAGGCGTGGTTCGGAGAGGGATCGTCCTCCCGAACTCCGATAGCTTGAGCGGTCGTTCACCATAGAAAAATTCGAACGGCGCGCGAACGGCTAGGCGCCCTAGCCGAAGCGTCCGATGCGACGGAATCCGACGCAAACCTCTCTTGTGTCGGGAACGCTCGCCGCACAATATCTTGTGCCTCTGAATTTTTCCTCTTCAACATGTACTGATGATCCGTCCCCGATTTTTCTGGAAGATCGGTAGAATGGACTTCCTCTTTTGTCTCGATTCGCCATGTCTCAGGTCCACGCCATCGGTTCGCTCAATCTCGACTACGTCTACAAGGTCCCGCATTTTCTGCGTCCGGGCGAGACGCTCGAGGCCGCTCACCGTGCGGTGCACTGGGGCGGGAAGGGCTTGAACCAGACGGTCGCGATGCTCCGCTCCGGGCTCGCGGTGCGCCACTGCGGCGCGGTGGGCGCGGACGGAACGCCGCTCTCCGACTTCCTCGCGACCGAAGGTGCCGACGTCTCGCATCTGCGGGTCGACGAGGGCGCCGCGACGGGTCACACCTTCATTCAGGTCACGCCCGACGGGGAGAACGCGATTCTCTATTACCCGGGCACGAACCATGCGGTGACGGAGGATCTCGTCCGCGATTTTCTCGCGACGGCCCGCGAAGGGGACTTTCTCGTCCTTCAAAACGAAGTGAACGGCACGGAACGCCTCATTCATGAGGGCAAGCGCCGGGGACTTCGCGTCGTTTTCAATCCGTCGCCCTTTTCGCCGGAACTTTGCGCGCTCGATCTTTCGGGGCTCTACGCGCTCGTTCTGAACGAAACGGAGGCGGCCGAATGGACGGGGGCCGAGCTCGCTCCCGAAGTCGCGGCGAAGGCCTTGGCCGACAAGGGCGTCGCCGTCGTGATTCTGACGCTCGGCGCCAAGGGTCTCGTCTGGCGCACGAAGGAGGGCGAATCGGGCTCGGTTCCGGCCTTCCGGGTCGAGGCCGTCGATACGACGGGCGCTGGCGACACGCTCGCGGGCTATGCCGTGGGCGCGCTCGGGGCCTATGCCGAAACGGGATCGACCGCCGCCTTGGTCGAGGGGCTTCGCACCGCCGCGGCGGCCGCGGGCCTTTCGGTCACGAAGGAGGGGGCCGTCCCCTCGATTCCGAAGCGCGCCGACGTGGAGCGCTTTCTCACTGAACATTCCGCCTGAAGGGGACGAGATGACGAAAAAAATCATTCTGGACTGCGATCCGGGCTATGACGACGCCGTCGCCATGCTCCTTGCGGCGGGTCATCCCGGCGTCGAGGTTCTCGCCGTCACGACGGTCGCCGGAAACCAGACGATCGAGAAGGTGACGACGAACGCCCTTCGCATCGCGGAGCTCTGCGGTCTCGACTGTCCGGTCGCGGCCGGGTCGGCGCGTCCCCTCGTTTTCGGCGAGGTCGTACCCGCGCCCGAAATCCACGGGGAGTCGGGTCTTGACGGCACGACGCTCCCCGAGGCGACCCGTGCGCCTTCCGAACTCTCGGCCGCGCGCCTCATCGTCGACATCCTCATGCGCGAACCCGCGGGGACGGTGACGATCGTCGCGATCGGGCCCTTGACGAACATCGCGCTCGCGGCGCGACTCGAACCCCGCATCGTTTCGCGCGTGCGCGAAGTCGTCCTCATGGGGGGCGGCACCACCATCGGAAACGTTCGTCCGATGGCCGAATTCAACATCGAAAACGATCCCGAGGCGGCGCACGTCGTTTTCGAAGAGGACTGGCCCGTCGTGATGGTGGGCTTGGACCTCACGTATCAGGCGAGGGCCGACCTCGACGTGCTCGAGCGCGCCCGCCGAATCGACAC
>OGIO01002469.1_pt1 | contig 10913 bp, 8 predicted proteins | sample 1571841 | NCBI WGS metagenome assembly OGIO01 (sample SAMEA2582111, study PRJEB24529) | metagenome | biome: Human gut stool | place: China | collected 2011
TCAAGCATCAGTACCCGCACTGCTGGCGCTGCCATCACCCCATCATCTTCCGTGCCACCGAGCAGTGGTTCTGCTCCATCGCCAAGTTCCGCGAGGACGTGTACAAGGCCATCGACACGGTCACCTGGATGCCCGACTGGGGCCATGACCGCATGACCGGCATGGTGCGCGACCGCAACGACTGGTGCATCAGCCGTCAGCGTACCTGGGGCGTGCCCATCCCGGCCTTCTACTGCAAGAAGTGCGGCACCTACCACATCACGGATGCCACCATCAAGGCGGTCAGCGACCTGTTCCGCAAGGAGGGCTCTGATGCCTGGTACAAGTACGAGGCCGAGCAGATCATCCCCGCAGGCGAAGTCTGCGAGAAGTGCGGCGCTTCCGAGTGGACCAAGGACACCGACATCATGGATGTGTGGTTCGACTCCGGTTCTACCCATGCCGCTGTGCTGGAAGAGCGTCCCGAGCTGCGCTTCCCGGCCGATCTGTATATGGAGGGCGGCGACCAGTTCCGCGGCTGGTTCCAGTCCAGTCTGCTGACCAGTGTTGCCTCCAAGGGCTGCGCACCGTACAAGTCCGTTCTGTGCCACGGCTGGGTGGTGGACGAGCAGGGCAAGCAGATGCACAAGAGCGCCGGCAACGGCGTGGAGCCCAGTGAGATCATCAAGGACTACGGCGCAGACATCATCCGCCTGTGGGTGGCTTCTTCCGACTACACCGTGGACGTGCGTGCCGGCAAGAACATCTTCAAGCAGCTCAGCGAGGCTTACCGCAAGATCCGCAACACCGCCCGCTTCATCCTGGGCAACCTGGACGGCTTTGATCCCAACACCGATTGTGTGGCAGATGATCAGCTGCAGGAGATCGACCGCTGGGCACTGGCCGCTCTGGACGACTTGATCGTCAACACCAGCGCAGGCTACGCCGTGTACGACTTCAACAAGGTCTACCATGCGGTGTACAACTTCTGTGTCGTGGCCATGTCCAACTTCTATCTGGACGTCACCAAGGACCGTCTGTACTGCACCAACGGTGCTGCCCGCAAGGCCGCACAGACCACCATGTACAAGATCCTGGTGGCTCTGGATAAGATTATTGCCCCCATCCTGTGCTTCACCAGCCAGGAGATCTGGGACTTTATGCCTAAAACCGAGGGCATGAACAAGTATGTCGTGTTCGAGGACATGCCCAAGGCCGGTCAGTATGCCGCCGACGATGCCTTCAAGGCCAAGTGGGCTCAGCTCATCGCAGTCCGTGACGAGGTCAAGAAGGTGCTGGAGCAGGCCCGTGCCGAAAAGATCATCGGTGCTTCTCTGGAAGCTGCCGTTACCCTGTACTGCAATGATGCCGTCTATGATCTGCTGAACAGCATCCCCATGGATGAGCTGGCCGACCTGATGATCGTCTCCCAGGTGGAGCTGGTCAAGGGCGAAGGCGGTGCTGCCAGCGCCGTCGAAGGCCTGGGCGTTGCAGCGGCCCACGCCACCGGCGAAAAGTGCGAGCGCTGCTGGAAGTATTCTGCTACCATCGGCAGCCACGCCGCACATCCCACCCTGTGCGCACGCTGCGCCAGCGTTGTGGAAGCCTAAAATTTATCAGAAACACGATCGTTTTTGAGGGCGGCGCTCCCTTATACCGGGGAGCGCCGTCTTTTCATACCGGATCGTTTGGGAGTAACCTATGGCATTTGTACTTTTCAATCTGGCCGCGGTGGCGGCGCTGGTGGGCATCGACCAGCTCATCAAGCTGTGGGCATCCAATGTGCTGCAGCCGGTAGGGGCCATGCCGCTCATCCCGCATGTGGTGGAGCTGCGGTTCGTGCTCAATCAGGGCATGGCGTTCAGCCTGCTCAGCGGCAAGCAGCTGTTCCTCATTGCGGCAACCAGTGCAGCTCTGCTGTTGGTCGCCTACGCGCTGTTTTTCCGCAGCCGGAGCAAATACCTGCAGCAGGCGGCGCTCATTCTGGTGCTGGGCGGCGGCATTGGCAACCTGATCGACCGCGTGCTCAACGGCGAAGTGGTGGACTACATCAACCTGCTGTTCATGCGGTTCGCTGTGTTCAACTTTGCAGACATCTGCGTGTGTGTAGGCGTGGCGCTCTGGGTGCTGGTGATCTTTCTGGAAGAGAGCCACGCCGGCAATGCCGACGCCCCGAAGGAGCCGTAAACCATGGAACAGCGTGAATTTGTGGTGGAGCAGGAGACGGCGGGCCAGCGCATCGACCGCTTCCTCAGCGGCGAGGACACCGGGCTTTCCCGCTCGGCGCTACAGGCACTGGTGGCCGACGGCCATGTGCAGTGCAACGGCAAGACCGTGGCCAAAAGTCTCAAGCTGAAAGCAGGGGACACCGTGCTGCTGGAGATCCCGGACGCAAAGCCCATCGAGGCCGTTCCGCAGGAGATCCCGCTGGATATCGTGTATGAGGACGCCCACCTGCTGGTGGTCAACAAGCCCAAGGGCATGGTGGTGCACCCGGCCCCCGGCAACCCGGACGGCACCCTGGTCAACGCCCTGCTGTGGCATTGCAAGGGCAGCCTGTCCGGCATCGGCGGCGAGATCCGCCCCGGCATCGTGCACCGCATCGACAAGGACACCAGCGGCCTGCTGGTGGTGGCCAAGGATGATGCTACCCACATCGGCCTGTCGCAGCAGATGGCGGTGCACAGCGTGGAGCGTGCCTACAATACCATCGTGTACGGCGGCTTTGCCCAGGATGAGGGCTTTGTGGAGTCCAATCTGGGCCGCAGCAAGACCGACCGCAAAAAAATGGCGGTCTACCCCGCCGGGGAACCCAACACCAAATACGCCTATACGGGCTATAAGGTACTGGAACGGCTGGGGGAGTTCACCATGCTGGAGTGCCGCCTGAAAACCGGCCGCACCCATCAGATCCGTGTGCATATGGCCTCCATCCATCACCCGGTGGCGGGCGACCCCGTATACGGCCCCCACAACTGCATCACCAGCCTGCACGGGCAGTGTCTGCACGCCAAAACGCTGGGGTTTGTCCACCCCATCACCGGGGAACACCTGCGCTTCGACTCAGACCTGCCGGACTATTTTACCCATTTTCTTGCAACGCTCAGGAGGAAGAATCCATGAACCAATCCCTTGCCAACAAGCTGGTCCTCTGTGATCTGGACAACCTCCTGCTTGGCCCGGATGGCAACCTGACCCAGGTCGTGCGGGATGTGCTGCAGCTGTTTTCCAGCCGCGGCGGCCGGTTCACCGTCTTTTCCCAGCGCACGCCCAAGGCAGTGCGGGCCATTCTGGGCAGCGTGCGTCTCTCGGCCCCGGCACTGGTGTGCGGCGGCACACTGGCCTATCATTTTGCGGACGGCTCCCGTCAGCCGCTGTGCAGCTTTGCCGGGCAGGATGCCGGTCTGTTCGCCAGCCTGCCCAGTGCGGCCGGTGTGGGCATTGCCCTGCAGATGCAGGATGGCTCCACCCGCGTGCTGCGCATGAGCCATGCGCTGGAGCAGCACCTGCAGCAGGAGTGGACCCCCTATCTGCTGGCCAACGCAGCGGATATCCGCCCGGATGAGGTGCTGCGAGCCCTGGTGTACCAGGACAACCGCAGCATCCCTCTGACGTCCCTGCTGGAAAAGGCACTGGGCGACAGCACGACCGCCCTGCTGGGTGAGCGTGCCGCCCAGGATCTGCTGCGCCTGACCCCGCGGACGGTTTCGGGTGCGGAGATGCTGCAGGCCGTGTGCACGCCGGTGGGCATTGCCCCGGAAAATGTGCTGGTGCTGGCGGGCAGTATGCCCATGCTGGAGCTGGTGCGGGCCGCAAGCCGGAGCGCTGCGGCGGCCGATGCCCCGGCGGAGCTGCGCCTTGCCGCAAAGCAGGTCACCCTGACCGATGCTGCCGGCGGCGCTGCCGTGGAGGTTTTGTACCGCATGGTGCGGGATGCTGAAAAATTGGCGTAAAATTTGTGTAAGTTCCCTTGCAATTTTCCTGCAAGGGACTTTCTTTTTGGAAGGATTTCGGGTAGAATGAGAGAAACGCATCTGTGCACCGCCCTCCGGCGGGAGATCCTTTTTATAGCAGCCTGTGCAGCCGCTGCGGTGCTGTGCGTGGGGCTGGCGTTCTGGTTTGCGGTGCCGCAGCAGCCTTCACAGAAGCAGCTGCCGCCGGACAGCACACCGCTGTCGGAGCACTGGGATGTGGACCTGAACACGGCGGATGCTGCGGCCCTGTGCACCTTGCCGGGGGTCGGGCCCAGCCGCGCCCGGGCATTGATCGAGTACCGGCAGCAGCACGGCCCCTTTGCCCGCGTTGCCGACGCTGCGGCCGTGCCGGGCCTGACGGAGGACCTTGTGGCCTCCTGGGAAGGGCAGGCAACGGTAAACACACCTGCACAAACGATGCCGTAAGGCACAAAGGGGAATGAATATGAGCGACGAGACCATTTTTATCAACCGGGAACTGAGCTGGCTGGACTTCAACCGCCGGGTCCTGGCTCTTGGCAAGGACAAGAACGTGCCCCTTGCCGAGCAGGTCAAATTCCTGGCCATCTACGGCTCCAATCTGGACGAATTCTTCATGGTGCGCGTCGGCTCTCTGCAGGAGCGCGCCAACCTGGAACAGAGCAAGAGCAAAAAGGAAAAGCGCGAGAACAAGACCAACATGACCGCAGCCGAACAGTTGGCAGCCATCATGCCCAAGACCGCCCAGTTGCAGGCGGACTGCGACAAATACTATGCCAAAGCGTTGGAAGAGCTGGCCGGGTGCGGCTACCGCAAGGTGGATTTTGACCACCTGAGCAAGGAGGATGAGCGCTTCTGGAAAAAATACTTCCAGACTGAGCTGTTCCCCATTCTCAGCCCGCAGATCGTGGACAGCCGCCACCCGTTCCCGTTCCTGCGCAACAAGGAGATCTATCTGGGTGTCCTTTTGCGGGAGAAGCACCCCAATGCCCAGAGCCTGGGCATCATCCCCATTTCCAGCCAGATGGAGCGGCTGCACTTCGTCAAAAAGGACGGTGAAACGCAGTTTGCACTGGTGGAAGAACTGGTGCTGCACTATGCGTCCAGCATCTTTGGCAAGGAGAGCATCCTGGAAAGCTGCCTGTTCCGGGTCACCCGCAATGCGGACATCGACGTCAAGGAAGGCATGATGGATCACGACATCGACTATCGTGAGATCATGACCGAGCTGCTCAAGCGCCGCCGCAAGCTGGCGGCTGTGCGCCTGCAGGTCACGCCGGAGGCCGCCCCGGAGGTGCAGCGTTTGCTGTGCAGCCGTCTGGAGCTGTCGGGCAAGCGAGTCTTTGTGCAGAAGAGCCCGCTGGACCTGAGCTTTTTCTACAAGCTCACCGGGCGCATTGAAGCAGAGGACCACCCCGGCCTGTTCTACCCGGCTGCCCGGCCCATGCTGCCGCCGCCAGACTATGATCTGACCGAGGAAGTGCAGAAGCACGATGTGCTGCTGAGCTACCCGTACCAGTCCATCCGGCCCTTCATCGACATGCTCAAAAAGGCCGCCCGTGACCCGGATGTCATCTCCATCAAGATGACCCTGTACCGCATGGCGCGGGAATCGCAGATCGTGCAGGCCCTGATGGAAGCCGCCGAAAACGGCAAGGAAGTGGTGGCGCTGGTGGAGCTGCGCGCCCGCTTTGACGAGCAGAACAACATCGACTGGTCGAAGCAGTTGGAAAATGCGGGCTGCACCGTGATCTACGGCTTCGACGACTACAAGGTGCACTCCAAGCTCACCCTCATCACCCGTAAGCAGGCCGACGGCTACTCCTACATCACCCAGATCGGTACCGGCAACTACAACGAAAAGACCAGTGAGCTCTACACCGACTATTCCTTCATCACGGCAGATGAGGGCATCGGCGAGGAAGCCTCCAAGGTGTTCCGCAATCTGGCCGTGCAGCAGCTCACCGAGGAGAGCGACCGGATGCTGGTGGCTCCGCTGCGGTTCAAGAGCGTATTGCTGGATGAGATGGATCATGTGATCGCAGCTGCCCGCATGGGCCGCCCGGTGTCCATGATCCTCAAGAACAACTCCATCAGCGACCGCGATATCATCCTCAAGCTGCAGGAAGCCAGCTGCGCCGGGGTGCGCATCGACATGATCGTGCGCGGTATCTGCTGTGTGCGTGCCGAGGTGCCCGGCAAGACCGAGAACCTGCATATCCGCAGTCTGGTGGGCCGCTATCTGGAGCATGGCCGCATTTACAGCTTCTTTGACGGGGTGCATACCCGCATCTACATTGCCTCCGGCGACTTCCTCACCCGCAACACCGAGTGTCGCGTGGAAGTGGGCGTGCGGGTGGAGGACCCTGTACTGGTGAAAAAGCTCACCGACATCCTGCAGCTGCAGCTGCGCGACAACGTCAATGCCCGGGAAATGCGGCCTGATGGCAGCTACCAGAAGGTCAAGCCTGCCGAAGGCGAACCCATCGTCAACGGCCAGATGGGCATGTACGACCTGCTCCGGAACGATTGGACGAGAGAAGAGCCCTGGAAGCCTGCCACGCCCAAGGCAGCGCCTGCCGAAGCCCCGGCAGCGGAAAAGCAGACGGCGGCGGAGGGACCGAAGGCGAAAACGCCGGAAGTTCCTGTACAGGAACCGCCCAAGGCGAAAGGGCCTGATTTCGTGGAAGCTGCACCTGCCACGCCTGCGCCCATCCATCTGGAGCCGACGGAGCACCCAAAAGGCGGCGACCACTTTGACGAGCTGGAGCAGATGCTGGACAAAAAGCATCTGCCGGACCAGCCCCAAAAGCCCACCGTGGTGGTGACCGCCCCGAAGAAGCGGGGTCTGTTCAGCCAGGTGCTGGGCTTGTTCAAAAAGCGGAAATAATCTAATATCTTTCCCAAGACCCGGCGGAGCCTGTCTGAGACGGCTCGCCGGGTCTTTTTGCGTGTGTGCCCGCATACGGTGAACCAGAACCGGGGGAGGAACGTGCCATGCGAAAAAGAACGAAAAACCGGAAAAGACCCACAGCCCGGTGGGGTGCTGCGGGCGCGGCCCTTCTGGCAGGCGTGTGTCTTGCGGTACAGACGCAGGCAGCCCGCCGCCCGGCAGGAACCGCCTGTTTCCCGCTGCAGACCGCCGTGTGGCGGGTGTCGGACGGCTACGGCACCCGGCAGGACCCCTTTACCGGGGAAGAGCGCTTCCACCAAGGAGTGGACCTTGCCTGTGCGGAAGGCACGGCGGTGCTGGCTGTCAGGGAAGGAGTTGCCACGGCTGCCCGACGCAGCGACAGCTATGGCGTCTGCCTGCAGCTGCTGCACCCGGACGGCACCGAGACCCTTTATGCGCACCTGCAATACCTGTATGTGCGTACCGGTGAAACGGTACAGGCCGGGCAGATACTGGGCACGGCAGGGCAGACCGGCCGTGCCACCGGGGCACACCTGCACTTTGAGCTGCGCCGACAGGGGACCGCCTGCGACCCGTCGGCCCTGCTGGGACTGTCGGATGCATAGGCGCACCCCGCTGCGGATGGGCCCGCTGCGCTTCCGGGACCCGGTGCTGCTGTGCGGGGTGCTGTATGGGCTGCTGCTGTTTGACGCCAGCGGCTTTCTGCGCACCGGCCTGCTGGCAGCCTTCCTCCATGAATGGGGGCATATTCTCGTGTACTATGCGCAGCAGCGCCGCTTCCCGGTCATCGAGGTCACGCTGACCGGCTTCTGCATGCGGCTGGGCAGGGCAGAACTATCCCCGGCGCAGCGGTTCCGGCTGGCGGCGGCCGGTCCGGCGGTAAACTTTGCACTGGCCGGGGTGTGGGCCGTGCTGCTGTCCCGGCAGGCCACCGTGCGGGGCAGCGCGTTCTGGGCGGCAAACCTGCTCACCGGGGCGTTCAACCTCCTGCCGGTGCCGCCGTTGGACGGGGCCCAGATGCTGGCCAGCGCGGCGCAGCTGCGGGCACAGAAGAAATCTGCCCGAAACGATTGCAAAAATCCGCACTTTCGGGTAAAATGAAAAGAACGCATGAAAAAAAGAACCCATGATGGAGGAACGAATGTTTGACCCGAAACTGAAAGAAGCGCTGGGCCGGGTGCAGAAACCCGGCCGCTACACCGGCGGTGAGCCGGGCAGCGTCTATAAGGATAAAGAAAAAGTGGACGTGCGTTTTGCGTTCTGCTTCCCGGATACCTACGAGGTGGGCATGTCCTTCCTTGGCGAAAAGATCCTGTACGAGCTGCTCAACAGCCACGAAAACTGGTGGTGTGAGCGCGCCTTTATGCCCTGGCTGGACATGAAAGCCGAGATGGAGCGTCTGGGCCTGCCCCTGTACACCATGGAGAGCAAGGACCCGCTCACCGCGTTTGACGCGGTGGGCTTTACGCTGCAGTACGAGCTTTCCTATACCAACATCCTGGCCATGCTGGATCTGGCGGGCATCCCGTTCTATTCCAGGGACCGCGACGAGCGCTGGCCGCTGATCGTGGCGGGCGGCCCCTGCGCCTGCAACGCGGAGCCCATTGCGGACTTCTTTGATGTGGTCCAGCTGGGCGAGGGCGAAAATCAGCTGCCCTCCATCTGCGCCGAGATCGAAAAGGCCAAAAAGGAGGGCGGCGTCTCCAAAAAGGAACTGCTGCTGCGCATTGCAAAGATCCCCGGCGTCTACATCCCGGCGTTCTACGATGTGACCTACTGCGAGGACGGCAGGGTCAAGGCCATCACCCCCAACGAGCCGGGCATCCCGGCACGCATCACCAAGGCCATCATCAAGGACCTGAACGAGTTTGCCCCGCCCACCAACTTTGTAGTGCCCATGGTGGGTGCCATCCAGGACCGTGCCAGCATCGAGGTGCTGCGCGGCTGCGTGCGCGGCTGCCGGTTCTGTCAGGCAGGCTTCCTCTACCGCCCCATGCGTCAGCGCGACGCCAGCCTGCTGAACAAGGCCGCACAGGACCTGTGCGCCAACACCGGCTATGAAGAGCTCAGCCTGTCCAGCCTGTCCACCTCTGACCACGGCCAGCTGGAAGAACTGCTGGACGACCTGAACGAATGGGCGCCCAAGGAGCACGTCAGCCTGTCGCTGCCAAGCCTGCGTGTGGACAATTTCTCTGAGAGCCTCATCGAAAAAACCACCAAGGTGCGCAAGAGCGGCCTGACCTTTGCGGCCGAGGCCGGTACTCAGCGCCTGCGCAATGTCATCAACAAGAACGTGACCTGGGACGAGATCGAAAAGACCTGCACCATCGCGTTCAATGCGGGCTATACGGCGGTCAAGCTCTACTTCATGATGGGTCTGCCCACCGAGACCATGGAGGACATCGAGGGCATTGCTGAGACCGCCCAGAAGGTGGTGGACCTGTACTATTCACTGCCCAAGCGCGGCAAGGGCAAGGGCGTGCAGGTGACCATCAGCTGCGCCTGCTTTGTGCCCAAGCCCCACACACCCTTTGAGTTCGTGCCCATGGACACCGAGGAGATGCTGCGCGCCAAGCAGAAGCATCTGCTGGAAAGCGTGCACAGCCGTAAGATCAAGGTGAACTACCACGACAGCACCACCAGCTTCCTCGAAGGCGTATTCGCCAAGGGCGACCGCCGCCTGGCTCCGGTCATCGTGGAGGCCTACAAGCGCGGCTGCTACTTCGACGGCTGGGAAGAGTGCTTCAAGTATGACACCTGGATGCAGACCTTTGCGGATATGGGCATCGACCCGGCGTTCTACTGCCAGCGTGCCATCGGCCTGGACGAAGTGACCCCCTGGTCCCACATGGACTACGGCGTCACCCACGAATATCTGGTGCGGGAGTACAACAAGGCTCTTGCCGCCCAGACCACCCAGCCCTGCAACCGTGCCTGCCACGGCTGTGGTGCCAACCATCTGTTAGGAGGTCCCTGCTTTGATTACAGTCAGAATCTCGTTTGAAAAAAAGAATGAGGCCTCCTACATCTCCCTGCTGGATCTGCAGCGGGTGATGCAGCGGGTACTCAAGCGCAGCGGCCTGCCGGTGTGGCATACGCTGGGCTTCAACCCCCACATCTATATGACCTTTGCCTGCCCGCTCTCGCTGGGGCAGGAGAGTGAGTGCGAGTGCGTGGATGTCAAGACCGAGGCGGAAGCCCCGGACTTTGCTCAGTGGAAAACGGCCCTCAACGCCATCATGCCGGCCGGCATCGTCATCACCCGGGTGGCCCCCGTGCAGATGAAGGCCGACCGCATTGCCTGGGCCTGCTACCAGATCACCTACCCGGCTGAGGCTGCCGCAGTGCTGGACCAGTACAACGCACTGGAAAGCGCCCCGGTGGAAAAGCACGGCAAAAAGGGAAACAAGATCATTGAGCTCAAACAGCATATCCCGCAGGTGGCCTACACGGCGGAGGGCGATGCCGTCCGCATCGAGCTGTGCCTGCCGGCTTCGCAGGAGCTCAACCTGAACCCCTCGCTGCTCACCGGTTTTCTGGAAGAAAAGTTCGGCGTGCCGGCCGCCAGTGCAGGCATCCTGCGCACAAAGTTCCTCACCGAGGACAAGCAGCTGTTTGCCTGAGCCGGGGCGAATGACATTCACTGGAAAGCCCCACTGGGGCTTTCCGTGCTACGCTGCGCTCGCAAACGCGGCCCCTTGGACAAAACAGAAAATTTTTGCATTTATTTTGGGCAAAACGCTTGCATTCAAGCACGTTTTGTGCTATCCTATTTAGGCGTTAGTGTCCGCTGAGACCACAGCGGGGTTAATGACAAGTATTTATCATTAAACGGGCGGTCCTCTGACGGCGTCGTGCCGTGTATGAACGTCTAAAAACAAATGGAGGATTCAAAATGGACGCACTGAAGATTATCTCTGAAGGCAGCATCAAGGCTGAAAAGCCCCAGTTCAACGTTGGCGACACCGTCCGCGTTGATGTTCGTATCAAGGAAGGCGACCGTGAGCGCATCCAGGCCTTTGAGGGCACTGTGATCGCAAAGAAGCACGGCGGCGTTGCTGAGACCT
>OGIO01002481.1_pt1 | contig 10840 bp, 5 predicted proteins | sample 1571841 | NCBI WGS metagenome assembly OGIO01 (sample SAMEA2582111, study PRJEB24529) | metagenome | biome: Human gut stool | place: China | collected 2011
CAGATCAAAAACACGTCTGATAAAGACATGAGTGGGCTGCAGGGCAAAATTGCTGATGCTGTGAAAGCAAAAGGATATCAGGTGGTGACTTCTCCGGATAAAGCCTACTACTGGATTCAGGCGAATGTGCTGAAGGCCGATAAGATGGATCTGCGGGAGTCTCAGGGATGGCTGAACCGTGGTTATGAAGGCGCAGCAGTTGGTGCAGCGTTAGGTGCCGGTATCACCGGATATAATTCCAATTCTGCCGGTGCCACACTCGGTGTAGGCCTTGCTGCTGGTCTGGTGGGTATGGCTGCAGATGCGATGGTGGAAGATGTGAACTATACCATGATCACGGATGTGCAGATTGCAGAGCGTACTAAGGCAACGGTGACAACGGATAATGTTGCCGCCCTGCGTCAGGGCACATCAGGTGCGAAAATTCAGACCAGTACTGAAACAGGTAACCAGCATAAATACCAGACCCGTGTGGTCTCAAATGCGAACAAGGTTAACCTGAAATTTGAAGAGGCGAAGCCTGTTCTCGAAGACCAGCTGGCCAAATCAATCGCAAATATTCTCTGAACCTCGTCAGGAGGCTGATCTGACCGGCCTCCTTGCTGACGCCTCGCGTTGCTCGTTGTCCAACCCCGGGATGTAACAAAATAAATTTTGTCACCTCCCGGCGTTTCCGAAATAAATATGAAAACACTGAGCGGTTGTGCAAATTCTTTGTGCGACCGTGAAGTGTTGCCGGCGAAGCCGGAATTTAACGGTTATTAATCTTTTCATCATTAATAATCAGTCCGACTGACTTTTTTTCTTCGGAATATCATCATGAGTTTTAACGCAAAGGATATGACCCAGGGCGGTCAGATTGCGTCCATGCGTATCCGCATGTTCAGCCAGATCGCCAATATCATGCTTTACTGCCTGTTTATTTTTTTCTGGATACTCGTTGGTCTGGTTTTATGGGTAAAAATAAGCTGGCAGACGTTTATCAACGGCTGTATTTACTGGTGGTGTACGTCACTGGAAGGCATGCGGGATTTAATAAAATCCCAGCCGGTCTATGAGATCCAGTATTACGGCAAAACCTTCCGGATGAACGCTGCCCAGGTACTGCATGATAAATATATGATCTGGTGCGGAGAGCAGCTATGGTCTGCATTCGTTCTGGCGTCTGTCGTGGCCCTGGTTATTTGCCTGATCACCTTCTTTGTTGTCTCCTGGATTCTGGGGCGTCAGGGTAAACAACAGAGCGAAAATGAAGTCACAGGTGGTCGTCAGCTGACAGACAATCCGAAAGACGTTGCCCGGATGCTGAAAAAAGACGGCAAGGACTCCGATATCCGGATTGGCGACCTGCCGATTATCCGGGATTCCGAAATCCAGAACTTCTGTCTGCACGGCACGGTCGGGGCCGGTAAGTCGGAAGTTATCCGTCGTCTGGCCAACTACGCCCGTCAGCGCGGTGATATGGTGGTGATTTATGACCGTTCAGGGGAATTTGTTAAAAGTTACTATGATCCCTCCATCGATAAAATCCTGAATCCGCTGGATGCCCGCTGTGCCGCCTGGGATTTGTGGAAGGAGTGCCTGACACAGCCGGATTTTGATAATACCGCGAACACGCTGATCCCGATGGGCACAAAAGAGGACCCGTTCTGGCAGGGTTCAGGACGTACCATTTTTGCGGAAGCGGCGTACCTGATGCGTAATGACCCCAACCGCAGCTACAGCAAACTGGTGGACACACTGCTTTCCATCAAAATTGAAAAACTGCGTACCTTCCTGCGTAATTCACCGGCGGCCAACCTGGTGGAAGAGAAAATTGAGAAAACGGCGATTTCCATCCGTGCTGTGCTGACCAACTACGTGAAAGCCATCCGTTACCTGCAGGGGATTGAGCATAACGGTGAGTCTTTTACCATCCGTGACTGGATGCGTGGTGTCCGGGAAGATCAGAAAAACGGCTGGCTGTTTATTTCGTCGAACGCCGACACCCATGCCTCCCTGAAGCCTGTGATCTCCATGTGGCTGTCCATTGCCATTCGTGGTCTGCTGGCAATGGGAGAAAACCGTAACCGTCGTGTGTGGTTTTTCTGTGATGAGTTACCCACGTTACACAAACTGCCGGATCTGGTGGAGATCCTGCCGGAAGCCCGTAAGTTCGGTGGCTGTTATGTGTTTGGTATCCAGTCCTATGCCCAGCTGGAAGATATCTACGGTGAGAAAGCGGCGGCCACGCTGTTTGACGTCATGAACACCCGTGCCTTTTTCCGTTCTCCCAGCCATAAGATTGCAGAGTTCGCTGCCGGTGAGATTGGTGAGAAAGAGCACCTGAAAGCCAGCGAGCAGTATTCCTACGGTGCTGACCCGGTACGTGACGGGGTATCGACCGGTAAGGATATGGAGCGTCAGACGCTGGTCAGTTATTCCGACATTCAGTCTCTGCCGGATCTGACCTGCTATGTCACTCTGCCCGGACCGTATCCGGCAGTAAAACTCTCTCTGAAATATCAGGCACGACCGAAGGTCGCTCCGGAGTTTATTCCGCGTGACATCAACCCGGAAATGGAGAACCGTCTGAGTGCCGTACTTGCCGCAAGGGAAGCAGAAGGTCGTCAGATGGCCAGCCTCTTTGAACCGGAGGTTGCCTCCGGAGAAGATGTGACTCAGGCTGAACAGCCACAACAGCCACAACAGCCACAACAGCCAGTGTCTTCTGTCATCAATGATAAGAAGTCAGATGCAGGTGTGAGTGTTCCGGCAGGGGGGATCGAGCAGGAGCTGAAAATGAAACCGGAAGAAGAGATGGAACAGCAACTGCCACCCGGGATCAGTGAATCCGGTGAAGTGGTGGATATGGCCGCTTATGAGGCATGGCAACAGGAAAATCATCCGGACATCCAGCAGCATATGCAGCGTCGTGAAGAGGTGAACATTAATGTGCACCGGGAGCGCGGGGAGGATGTTGAGCCGGGAGATGATTTCTGATGTTGAGTTTCAGCGTTGTTAAATCGGCAGGCAGTGCCGGAAACTATTACACCGACAAGGATAATTACTATGTGCTGGGCAGCATGGGAGAACGCTGGGCTGGTCAGGGGGCTGAACAGCTTGGGCTGCAGGGCAGCGTCGATAAGGATGTTTTTACCCGTCTTCTGGAGGGCAGGCTGCCGGACGGGGCGGATTTAAGCCGCATGCAGGATGGCAGTAATAAGCATCGTCCCGGCTACGACCTGACCTTCTCCGCCCCCAAAAGTGTCTCCATGATGGCCATGCTCGGGGGGGACAAACGTCTTATTGAAGCACATAACCAGGCCGTGGATTTTGCTGTCCGTCAGGTGGAGGCGCTGGCCTCCACACGGGTGATGACGGACGGACAGTCAGAAACGGTGCTGACCGGTAATCTGGTGATGGCACTGTTTAACCATGACACCAGTCGCGATCAGGACCCACAGTTACACACGCATGTAGTGGTGGCTAATGTCACGCAGCATAACGGCGAATGGAAGACACTGAGCAGTGACAAAGTGGGGAAAACCGGATTTTCCGAGAACGTGCTAGCGAACCGGATTGCGTTCGGGAAAATATATCAGAGTGAGTTACGTCAGCGCGTTGAGGCGCTGGGTTATGAAACCGAAGTGGTCGGTAAGCACGGTATGTGGGAGATGCCGGGCGTACCGGTGGAGGCCTTTTCCAGTCGTTCACAGGCTATCAGGGAGGCCGTCGGTGAAGACGCCTCGCTGAAATCCCGGGATGTGGCGGCACTGGATACGCGAAAATCCAAACAGCACGTCGATCCTGAAGTCAGAATGGCTGAATGGATGCAGACGCTGAAGGAAACCGGGTTCGACATCCGGGCATATCGTGACGCGGCGGATCAGCGTGCGGAGACCCGCACGCAGGCGCCCGGGGCTGTTTCACAGGAGGGGCCGGATGTGCAGCAGGCGGTGACACAGGCGATTGCCGGATTAAGTGAACGAAAAGTGCAGTTCACGTATACGGACGTGCTGGCCAGGACGGTCGGCATACTGCCGCCGGAAAATGGTGTGATTGAACGGGCACGCGCCGGTATCGATGAGGCCATCAGCCGTGAGCAGCTTATCCCCCTCGACCGTGAGAAGGGGCTGTTCACATCAGGAATTCATGTGCTCGATGAGCTGTCCGTCCGGGCACTCAGTCGTGACATCATGAAACAGAACCGGGTGACCGTACATCCGGAGAAAAGTGTCCCCCGGACGGCTGGTTACAGCGATGCGGTCAGTGTTCTGGCACAGGACCGTCCGTCGCTGGCCATTGTGTCCGGGCAGGGCGGTGCAGCCGGGCAGCGTGAGCGGGTGGCTGAACTGGTCATGATGGCCCGGGAGCAGGGGCGGGAGGTGCAGATTATCGCTGCTGACCGTCGCTCGCAGATGAACCTGAAGCAGGATGAACGGCTGTCCGGTGAGCTGATAACCGGACGTCGTCAGCTGCAGGAGGGCATGGTCTTCACGCCGGGCAGTACTGTTATCGTTGACCAGGGCGAAAAACTCTCCCTGAAAGAGACGTTAACCCTGCTGGACGGTGCCGCACGTCATAACGTACAGGTCCTGATAACCGACAGCGGGCAGCGAACCGGTACAGGCAGTGCGCTGATGGCCATGAAGGATGCCGGGGTGAACACGTATCGCTGGCAGGGCGGAGAACAGCGACCGGCAACCATCATCAGTGAACCGGACCGGAATGTCCGCTATGACCGGCTGGCCGGAGATTTTGCGGCCAGCGTGAAAGCCGGAGAAGAGAGCGTGGCACAGGTCAGCGGGGTACGGGAACAGGCCATACTGACACAGGCCATTCGCAGTGAGCTGAAAACACAGGGCGTGCTCGGACACCCGGAGGTGACCATGACCGCCCTGTCACCGGTCTGGCTGGACAGCCGGAGCCGTTATCTGCGGGATATGTACCGACCGGGGATGGTGATGGAGCAGTGGAACCCGGAGACACGCAGTCATGACCGCTATGTTATCGACCGGGTGACGGCGCAGAGTCACAGCCTGACCCTGCGGGATGCGCAGGGCGAAACGCAGGTGGTGCGTATTTCCTCCCTGGACAGCAGCTGGTCGCTGTTCCGGCCGGAAAAAATGCCGGTGGCAGACGGCGAGCGACTGAGGGTGACAGGGAAAATTCCCGGACTCCGCGTCTCCGGCGGTGACCGCCTGCAGGTGGCATCCGTCAGTGAAGATGCGATGACGGTTGTTGTGCCGGGGCGGGCTGAACCGGCCACCCTGCCTGTGGCTGATTCACCGTTCACGGCACTGAAGCTGGAGAACGGCTGGGTGGAAACGCCCGGGCATTCCGTCAGTGACAGTGCGACGGTGTTTGCCTCCGTCACACAGATGGCAATGGACAACGCCACCCTGAACGGTCTGGCCCGCAGCGGTCGTGATGTCCGGCTGTATTCCTCACTGGATGAAACCCGTACTGCGGAAAAACTTGCCCGCCATCCCTCCTTTACGGTGGTTTCTGAGCAGATAAAGGCGCGTGCCGGTGAGACATTGCTGGAAACCGCTATCAGTCTGCAGAAAGCCGGGCTTCACACGCCGGCACAGCAGGCCATTCATCTGGCCCTTCCTGTGCTGGAAAGTAAAAACCTGGCCTTCAGCATGGTGGACCTGCTGACAGAGGCGAAGTCGTTTGCTGCAGAAGGAACCAGTTTTACTGAACTGGGAGGGGAAATCAATGCGCAGATAAAACGCGGTGACTTACTGTATGTGGATGTGGCAAAAGGCTATGGCACAGGCCTGCTGGTTTCCCGTGCGTCGTATGAGGCAGAAAAGAGCATTCTTCGCCATATTCTCGAAGGTAAGGAGGCGGTCACGCCGCTGATGGAGAGAGTACCCGGCGAACTCATGGAGACGTTAACGTCGGGACAGCGTGCCGCCACCCGTATGATACTGGAAACGTCCGACCGTTTCACGGTGGTACAGGGGTATGCCGGTGTGGGTAAGACCACTCAGTTCCGGGCGGTGATGTCAGCCGTGAACATGCTGCCGGAGAGTGAGCGTCCCCGGGTTGTGGGGCTGGGGCCCACGCACCGTGCGGTCGGTGAGATGCGCAGCGCCGGCGTGGATGCACAGACACTGGCGTCCTTTCTGCATGACACGCAGCTGCAGCAGCGCAGCGGAGAAACGCCGGATTTCAGCAACACGCTGTTTCTGCTCGATGAGAGCTCAATGGTGGGCAATACCGACATGGCACGGGCATACGCCCTGATTGCGGCCGGTGGCGGTCGTGCTGTGGCCAGCGGTGACACGGACCAGCTGCAGGCCATCGCGCCCGGTCAGCCTTTCCGTCTCCAGCAGACGCGCAGTGCTGCCGATGTGGCCATCATGAAGGAGATTGTGCGTCAGACGCCGGAACTGCGGGAGGCGGTATACAGCCTGATTAACCGGGATGTGGAAAGGGCACTGTCCGGGCTTGAGAGTGTGAAACCGTCTCAGGTGCCACGTCTGGAGGGCGCATGGGCACCGGAGCACTCCGTGACGGAGTTCAGTCACAGCCAGGAAGCGAAACTGGCAGAAGCGCAGCAGAAGGCGATGCTGAAAGGCGAGGCTTTCCCGGATATCCCCATGACACTGTATGAAGCCATTGTCCGCGACTATACCGGCAGGACACCGGAAGCACGGGAGCAGACGCTGATTGTCACGCACCTGAATGAGGACCGGCGCGTACTGAACAGCATGATTCATGATGCACGGGAAAAGGCCGGTGAGCTGGGCAAAGAGCAGGTCATGGTGCCTGTCCTGAACACAGCGAATATACGTGACGGGGAGCTGCGTCGTCTCTCCACCTGGGAGAATAACCCGGATGCCCTTGCCCTGGTGGATAGTGTGTATCACCGGATTGCCGGTATCAGCAAGGATGACGGGCTGATAACCCTGCAGGATGCGGAAGGTAACACGCGGCTGATTTCGCCCCGGGAGGCGGTGGCTGAAGGCGTCACACTGTACACTCCGGACACCATCCGGGTGGGGATCGGTGACCGGATGCGCTTCACGAAGAGTGACCGGGAGCGCGGTTATGTGGCCAACAGCGTCTGGACGGTGACAGCGGTTTCCGGTGACAGTGTCACGCTGTCGGACGGACAGCAGACCCGGGTGATTCGCCCCGGTCAGGAGCGGGCAGAGCAACATATTGACCTGGCCTATGCCATCACCGCCCACGGTGCGCAGGGGGCGAGTGAAACCTTTGCCATCGCGCTTGAAGGCACGGAAGGTAACCGGAAACTGATGGCCGGCTTTGAGTCAGCCTACGTGGCCCTGTCGCGTATGAAGCAGCATGTGCAGGTGTACACCGATAACCGTCAGGGCTGGACGGATGCCATTAACAATGCCGTACAGAAAGGAACTGCCCACGATGTGCTGGAGCCGAAACCGGACCGGGAGGTCATGAATGCAGAGCGGCTGTTCAGTACGGCGCGGGAGCTGCGGGACGTGGCGGCCGGCCGTGCCGTTCTCCGTCAGGCAGGGCTGGCCGGGGGAGACAGTCCTGCACGGTTTATTGCACCCGGGCGCAAATATCCGCAGCCGTATGTGGCACTGCCGGCGTTTGACCGTAACGGCAAGTCAGCAGGTATCTGGCTGAACCCACTGACCACGGATGACGGAAACGGGCTGCGGGGATTCAGTGGTGAAGGACGGGTGAAGGGCAGCGGGGATGCGCAGTTCGTGGCCCTGCAGGGCAGCCGTAACGGAGAGAGCCTGCTGGCTGATAATATGCAGGATGGTGTCCGGATTGCCCGTGATAATCCTGACAGCGGTGTGGTGGTAAGAATTGCCGGTGAAGGTCGTCCGTGGAATCCCGGTGCCATCACCGGTGGTCGCGTGTGGGGGGATATCCCGGACAACAGCGTCCAGCCGGGAGCCGGAAATGGCGAACCGGTCACGGCAGAGGTACTGGCACAGCGGCAGGCTGAAGAGGCCATCCGCCGTGAAACGGAACGCCGTGCAGATGAAATTGTCCGTAAAATGGCAGAGAACAAACCTGACCTGCCGGATGGCAAAACAGAGCAGGCTGTCAGGGAAATTGCCGGGCAGGAGCGTGACCGGGCTGCCATAACTGAACGGGAAGCCGCGCTGCCGGAGAGTGTGCTGCGTGAATCACAACGGGAGCGGGAAGCGGTCCGGGAGGTTGCCCGGGAAAATCTGCTGCAGGAGCGTCTGCAGCAGATGGAGCGGGATATGGTTCGTGACCTGCAGAAAGAGAAAACCCTGGGCGGAGACTGATACAGGAAGATAAACGCTGATGACAACGGATAACACGAACACGACACGTAACGATTCACTGGCTGCACGGACCGATACCTGGTTGCAGTCGTTTCTGGTCTGGTCACCCGGACAGCGGGATATCATCAAAACGGTGGCGCTGGTGCTGATGGTACTGGACCACATCAATCTGATATTCCAGCTGAAGCAGGAATGGATGTTTCTGGCCGGGCGAGGAGCCTTTCCGCTGTTTGCCCTGGTGTGGGGGCTGAATCTGTCCCGTCATGCGCATATCCGGCAACCGGCCATTAACCGGCTGTGGGGATGGGGAATTATTGCCCAGTTCGCATATTATCTGGCCGGCTTTCCCTGGTATGAGGGGAATATCCTGTTTGCCTTTGCAGTGGCGGCACAGGTGCTGACGTGGTGTGAAACGCGCAGTGGGTGGCGTACAGCAGCGGCCATTCTTCTGATGGCCCTGTGGGGGCCTTTGTCCGGCACCAGTTACGGCATTGCCGGGCTGCTGATGCTGGCAGTCAGCCACCGGCTGTACCGGGCGGAAGACAGAACGGAACGTCTGGCGCTGGTTGCATGCCTGCTGGCCGTGATTCCGGCACTTAACCTTGCCTCCAGTGATGCAGCGGCGGTGGCCGGTCTTGTAATGACGGTGCTGACCGTTGGTCTGGTGTCGTGTGCAGGAAAATCATTACCCCGTTTCTGGCCCGGGGATTTTTTCCCGGTATTCTACGCCTGTCATCTGGCTGTGCTGGGCGTTCTGGCGTTGTGACTGGTATGATACTGACGCTGATTCTGCTTATTAATAAACAACATAACACAGGATATTTATGAAAATTACGGATCACAAACTCTCTGAAGGTATTGCCCTGACATTTCGTGTTCCTGAAGGAAATATAAAACATCCTTTGATTATCTTATGCCATGGGTTTTGCGGTATCAGGAATGTTCTGCTCCCTTGCTTTGCGAATGCCTTCACAGAAGCAGGATTCGCAACGATTACTTTTGATTATCGAGGATTCGGTGAGAGTGATGGAGAACGAGGGCGTCTGGTTCCTGCAATGCAGACCGAAGATATTATTTCAGTTATCAATTGGGCAGAAAAGCAGGAATGTATTGATAATCAGCGTATTGGGTTATGGGGAACATCGCTGGGAGGGGGGCATGTCTTCAGTGCAGCTGCGCAGGACCAACGCGTAAAATGTATTGTCAGCCAGCTGGCTTTTGCTGACGGTGATGTTCTGGTTACCGGAGAGATGAATGAATCGGAGAGAGCGTCTTTTCTGTCCACGCTGAATAAAATGGCAGAGAAGAAGAAAAACACCGGGAAAGAGATGTTTGTGGGGGTTACCCGGGTACTGAGTGATAATGAATCAAAGGTATTCTTCGAGAAGGTAAAAGGTCAGTATCCTGAAATGGATATAAAAATACCTTTCCTTACGGTTATGGAGACGTTGCAATATAAACCGGCAGAGAGCGCAGCCAAAGTACAGTGCCCAGTTTTGATTGTTATTGCCGGCCAGGATAGTGTTAATCCACCAGAACAGGGAAAAGCCTTATATGATGCTGTTGCTTCTGGTACTAAGGAATTATACGAGGAAGCTGACGCATGCCATTATGATATTTATGAAGGCGCGTTTTTTGAACGTGTGGCGGCAGTACAGACGCAATGGTTTAAAAAACATCTTTAATTGTCGGTATTAATATGTCAGAGGTCGTTGAGGTCAGCTTAATATCATAGTGAGTAGTTTCAACGACCTGGAGGACATATTTTCACAAAGGTCAGGGCAATCATGACAGAGCAGAAACGACCGGTACTGACACTGAAACGGAAAACGGAAGGGGAAACACCGACCCGGAGCCGGAAAACCATCATCAATGTCACCACGCCACCAAAATGGAAGGTGAAAAAGCAGAAACTGGCGGAGAAGGCTGCCCGGGAAGCAGAGCTGACAGCAAAAAAAGCGCAGGCCAGACAGGCGCTGTCCATTTATCTGAACCTGCCCTCGCTGGATGAGGCCGTGAACACCCTGAAACCCTGGTGGCCGGGATTATTTGACGGTGACACGCCCCGGCTTCTGGCCTGCGGTATCCGGGACGTGTTACTGGAAGACGTGGCGCAGCGGAATATCCCGCTCTCGCATAAAAAACTGCGCAGGGCGCTGAAGGCCATCACCCGTTCAGAAAGCTATCTGTGTGCCATGAAAGCCGGTGCCTGCCGGTATGACACGGAAGGGTATGTGACGGAGCATATTTCTCAGGAGGAAGAAGTGTATGCGGCAGAGCGTCTGGATAAAATCCGCCGCCAGAACCGGATAAAGGCAGAACTTCAGGCCGTGCTTGATGAACAATAAAAAAGCCTCCTTCACACTAAAGGAGGCGGAAAAATAAGGCTTCTCTGAAACCTTCTTCCATACCCGGCAGAAGAAGGTTATAAAAATTTATAACACATTCACCGGCCTGGATTAAAGGGGGAAGGAAAATGAACGGAACAGGGCGTGATTCGCAAAACTCCGGGGTATGGCGCTACCGGCAGGTCGGACGCCGGGCTGTCCGGCTGGAAGTCAGGGGGGACTGGCCGGGAGCCGCTGAGG
>OGIO01002484.1_pt1 | contig 10825 bp, 6 predicted proteins | sample 1571841 | NCBI WGS metagenome assembly OGIO01 (sample SAMEA2582111, study PRJEB24529) | metagenome | biome: Human gut stool | place: China | collected 2011
AGGCTGGCAGGCAAAAATCCCATTGCCGCAGGCAATGGGATTTTTGCTCGTGACTGTGAAGGTACTGAACAGTTACAAAATGACAATACTATATCCGGTATTTATGTTTGGGAGGTACGTTATTATGGGGAAAGATCTGAAACTTGAGGTGTTTGCATCAAAGACAAGGATTGAACCGGTTTCTTTGCATGTCTATCAACTGATTTCTCAAAATATTGAGGATAATAAATACAAGATTATACGGGGAGCTAGTTGGAAAATCCGCAATTATAATCATTGCGGTGTATTTGAAAATGGGGAGTACATATATACAACAGAGCTGGTAAAGAACGATATTCCTAATGCTGATTTTGAACTGGAATACAAGGGAAAACAGGAGCTGGAGGTTGGAAAGAATCAGAGGGTCTATGGTGAACTTATCAAGTATTGTATTTTTAGAAAATTAGAAACGGTCCTCATCGCTGAAAAATATAGGAAATATGCATGCAGGAATGAAATTACAAGCAAATTTATTATGACAGAAAACGGATTTCAGACGTATTCTTCCAGAAATAAGGAAATTAGTCTGGAGCGGCAGTATAAATTATGGGTTTCCGTAAAAGAAGATGGCTATACCTACCTTCATATTGATACAAGCAGCATGTTTTCCTCAAGGCTTACAGTGGCAGATTATCTTTCTGCCGGGAAGTCTGTGGTTGGTATGACAGTAAAAAATGATTGGGCAAAAAATAAGCAGACTGGAACGATTACGGAGGTATGTGGCTTTACTGTTACAGATTCATTGAATTTTGCGCGTAGCTTGAAGGACTATTATGTAAAAAAGGGTGAAGAATACCGCGTGAAGGACATTTCGGACAACACACCAGTCATCAAGGTGAAATTGCTTGGAGGCAGTGAACTGCCGTATTATCCGCAGGCATTAAAGCCTGTTTTGACAAGAGAGATGGTTGGAATACTGGATCCAGAGTTTTCGTTAAAAATTGACAAGTATGTAAAACGCGATATGCGTACAAGATTGCAGCTGGATGCTGATTTTATTCAGGATATTGGAGCAATTCAGGAACTCGGCGGTTTTGAATTTGAACGTGATTGTTGTCCAGCAGACCGATTAGGATATAGACCTGGTGTGGTATATCTTCCGGCATTAACGTGTGGAGAAGGTCACACTGTAGATTGTGGAAAAGAAATTCAGGTTTTCCAACATGGATTTTATAAGAAACCGGATAAAAAAATAAAAATAGGCTATTTATATCCAACAGGAATGAAAAATCTGATGAAAGCAGTGGCGAATTCCATCTACACCTTTAGTACAAAGGGATATTACCATGGTCAGAAGGATTGTTATACGCGGGAGGGGTTATTAGATATTCAGTCGCGGGCTATGATTCAGGAAGAATATGAGCTTGGTGACATTACCGATTATAAGCGGGCAGCAAATAAAATAAAGAAACTTGATGAAGTGGATATAGTAATAGCCATTGTTCCTGATGATATGGAAGATGATGGACCGTATAATCCGTTTAAAACCATTTGGGCGGAGGCGAATATTCCATCACAGATGGTCAGCGTTCGTACAGCAAAAATGTTTGAACGGGAAACAACTGCTTCTACATCAAAATATTATCTGCATAACATTGTTCTGGGAATTCTTGGAAAAATAGGTGGCATTCCCTGGATCATAAAAGATATGCCAGGAAATGCAGATTGTTTTGTTGGTCTGGATGTAGCGACTGCGGACACGGGGATTCATTTTCCGGCCTGTTCCGTTGTGTTTGATAAATATGGACGTTTATTAGGATTTTACAAGCCAAAGCAGGCCCAGCGTGGAGAGAAGATTACAACAAGAATTTTACAGGATATTTTTGACCAGGTAATCTTTTCGTATGAAGAAGCATTTGGAGAAACTCCGAAACGCATCATGATCCACAGAGACGGTTTCAGCAACGAAAATGACGAATGGTACCAGACTTATTTTTCAGCAAAAGGAATTTTTTATACGATTGTTGAAGTAAGAAAGAATATCAGCTCCAAACTGGTGATGTATCAGGATGGCGTGGTGTTGAATCCGGGAATCGGATATTGTGTTTACAATCAGAAGGAAGCATATTTAGTCACTACTGACATGAAACGAAAAAAAGGCTCTCCTAATCCATTGCGTATAGAAAAGAAATGTGGTGATACAAGTATGACTGATATCATCAGACAAATTTTATATCTGACACAGCTGCATGTTGGTTCCACCCAGAAAATGAGACTGCCGGTCACAACCGGATATGCAGATAAAATCTGTAAAAACCGTGAATTTGTACCGGAAGGACGAGTGGATAATAAGTTGTTCTTTTTGTGATGTGTGTTCAAGAAAAATGTCAAATAGATTTTGTTAAATGTTATCTTAAAAATTTTCATCCCATATAAAAGGAAGGAGCGATCATAACGTGATTCATAAACCCTACCCCATAGCCATGGAAATTGCAGGAAACACAGCTCTCTGGACCCGGCCAGACACCGGCGATTCTCCATGCAGCTATCCCGCACCCACATATTCCGCGGTTCGCGGATTGTTTGAAAGCGTTTTGTGGGGACCGGCCGTTCTTGTGATTCCGAAAAAAGTGGAGTTGTGTACAATCCCACAATTTCATTCTTATGTGACCAATTACGGAGGACCGCTGCGGAAAAATGATTCTGTTAAAAAGGGTAACAATTATCAGATGTATGCAACGGTTCTGCTTGATGTTTGCTACCGGTTGTATGCAGATGTTATTCCGAATCCTGACAAATCGAAAATGCCGGGGCGGGCGTTGGAATGGGACCGAAAAACGACATCTCCCGGGCATGCATACCAGGAAATATTTAATCGCCGTTTAAATCGTGGACAATCCTACGCAACATTAGCTTTGGGCTGGAGCGAGTTTACACCTTCTTACTTTGGTCCGTTTCGCGATACAACACATGTGTGCGAAAATCTGCCGGATATCCAGATTCCTTCGATGCTGCGCGGTGTATTCCAACAGGGTTATTCTTCTCATTATCAGGCATTATATGATACCGATTTGTGCATCCACAAGGGCGTTCTGGAGTATCCGGAGAGGAGTGATTGTCGTTGATCAATGAATTGTATAACTTATCCGAAACGCTTGAAAAGGCAAAAATCCAAACGCAAAACTGGCATAGAAAATACAGACCAATCCCAAATATAAGAGAAAAGACACCTTGTGTTTGTATTACGTTTTCTGATGAAAAGGTGATGAAAATTTCTTCGCTTGATCCCAAATACAGTACGATTTTGCGAAAATATGGTTCGAATCAGGGAAGCTATCCATGCATGAACCTGGCATCATTGTATCGTGTTACGGAGGATCCTATCAAAAAAGAATTAAATGAAATAGCAGATCATCCAGAGAAACTAAATTGTGAGACACTTGAAAAGATAAAAGGATGGTGTACGGAATATAACTGGGGAAAAAAGTTTCAGGGTAAGTACAAAATATCAATGGAAAATACCGTTGCGGAACTGCAGACGGCAGCTGCCCGGTTTGAACCGCTTCAAATATTAATCGACGAGACAAAATGCTTTTCGGATGCATCCCGCTTACATAAAGAACTGGAATCTGTTGTTTGGAAGATGCTGAGTCAGCGGGAACATGTGAAACTGGCATTGGCGGTTCTTTTTTATCAGGGAAAATCTGGGGCGGATGCAGCCGATGATTATGGTTCTCTTTCCGTGGCACTTGAATCTGCAAAATTAATAGAGGCTGGAATACCGGCAGTAAGCGATAAATTTGTCACAGGTTTGAATGTGTGTTTACTTGAAATGGACTTCTCTCAACAAGGGGAACAAGAAGCAAATGATGTTGATGCGTTCGGAAATCCATTTCAGGCAATAGAAGAACCAATGCCGGGCGTGAAGCTGGCTGGTGGCTTCGATGTTACGATCCGTACCATGTTCAAAGAACAATACTGCCAGAACAGATATGGAAAAATCGAGAATGCCAGTTATCCGATTTCTCCGTCTATGCGTGTGAAGCTTCAGGCATCACTGGAATGGATCGGAAAAGAGGAACAGAGAGATAAAACATGGATGAACCTGGAAAAAAATGAAATTTTGTTTGTATATCCATTCAGAATGCCACAAGTACCGATTTCTTTCACGAATTTCTTTGGCTCTTCAAAGAATCTGGAAGAATCGTTCACAACACGGTCAGAAAAGTTTGTCCAGGAGTTAATAAAATCGAAAGATCCCGAAGTGGATTCGCAGGCGAAATGGATTCAGATTTTTATTCTCCGAAAAATTGATAAAGCACGAACCAAAGTTGTTTATACACGTCAGACAAATCCGTATGAATTGGAAGCATGTTCGGAGGCTTGGAATTGCGGCTGCAAAAACCTTCCACGCTTTCCATTTGGTGAGCCTGTGGTATTGGAACCATTGGATACGTCGGATGTACTAAACCGATTCTGGAAAGCAAATGGTGAAATGGCAACCGACCGGTTTCACCCGGTTCCGAGATATCGTGGATTAGAATTGTTGCTGGAACCTACGTTACCCGTAACTGCTGATCTTCACACAGTATTGGAAAAGACTGAGTTACTGAGTCCATTCCTTGGAAATTTATGTGCGAAAGATAATTGGAATCATTCCATATGGAAACATGTGAAAAACATGGTATCGTTGTTGGGAATTTTACTGTATCGAGAAGATATCAGAAAGGAGGACTATATGGAGAATGTGCCATATCTCTATGGTCAGTTATTAAAAACGGCAGATGAACTTCATGCGCTTTATTGCAATGTGGTGAGAAAAGGTGATTTCCCGCCGCAGTTTTTGGGAAGTGGCTTATATCGAAACGCCAGTGAGACGCCAGCCCGCACGTTGAATATTTTAAGTCAGCGTATCATGCCGTACTATGCCTGGGCGAAAAGCTATCGATACAAAGAAAGAACGGAACCGGGGAAGGAAAGCTGGCGGGCAGCGTGGCTGTATCATCAGTTTGAAAGAATTATGAATCAGCTGCGTGAAAAATGGACAGTCCCGTCCCGGTTTGATGAGGAGGAAAAAGCACAGTTATTTATAGGGTATCTTGCGGCATTTCCTAAAAAAGAAGAAAGTACGATAAACGAGGAGGTAGGAATCGATGAGTAATGAAATTAAGCGTGCAACAGGATTACTGGTAATTGAAGCAGTGAATTCAAATCCGAATGGTGATCCGGACCGAGAAGGCGATCCACGTCAGCGGCCGAACGGATGCGGAGAAATTTCTTCGGTTTCTTTCAAGAGAAAATTGCGTGATTTGCTGGATGATCATGATACTCCGTTTTTTCAGGCACTTCCGGAAATGTTTAGCAATCATGCGGACCGATATTTTATTTTAGAGCATCGTGGACGTGACAGAAAGCAGATCACAAAAGAACTGGGAAAATCACCGGCTGATTTTAGAAATAGTGAATTTGTAAAGAAGTATTGGGACGCGCGTGTATTTGGTAATACGTTTCTTGAAGATGGCGGCGATAAAGGTTTTATTAAAACGGGAGTTGTGCAGTTTGGAATGGGAATTTCGATTGCACCTGTCGATATTTTGCGTCAGACAAATACCAATAAAGCAGGTGTTCAGGAGGGGAAAAATGCCGGAATGGCACCACTGGGCTATCGCGTCGTAGATCATGGTGTTTATTGCATGCCGTTCTTTGTTAACCCAAATTATGCGGATAAGAGCGGATGTACTGCAGAGGATATCGAACTCTTAAAACTGCTGATTCCACATGCGTATGAGCAGAATCGCTCAGCAATTCGCCCGGATGTTCGCATCCGTCATGCGTGGTATATAGAACACAAAAATATACTGGGCAGTTGTCCAGAATATAAGCTGATCGAAGCGTTGACACCTGAAAAAATCGGAGACAAAATGGAACCCTCTTTATCGTGGAACGATTATCAGGACAAGCTTTCTCTTCAGGAAGAGTTGTTGGCGAAAGTAGATAGCTGTATCGATCTGGTGAATTTATAATGGAAGATTATCTTGCGCACAGTGCTAAAATGGAGTATCCGGCACAAACATATCTTGCACATATTCAAGGCGTAGATATGAGAGCTGTGCAGTACGCAAAGGACGTTGAACAGCACGCAAAATATTTGAAAAATGAACTTCATGATATTGTTCATGATGCGGCCTGTCTGCATGACCTCGGAAAATTAGAAACAGAGAATCAGATGGTATTACGAGGTCATGGACATGACCAGAGACATTTGCCGATCAATCATGTGGATGCTGGAAGCGCTGTATTGGTAAAGAATGGTTATGGCTATGCAGCGCTTGCAGTCTATTCTCATCATAAAGGTCTTCCGAATATGCAGGCTGAGAGTATGAGAGAAACAGCCATTTTTCGTGATGAGCATATAAAAGTACGGCAACACACAGATTCTGTGCTGTCAGATTTACTGCAATGTCACCAATCTGTGTTTCTCACCGAAACTTGTAAAGAGGAACAGCCCTATCCTGGAGAAATCAGTGTGTTTATTCGCATGGTTTTATCGTGTCTTGCGGATGCAGATCACACAGATACGGCGGTTACATATGGAAAGGCAGTTGAGTCGGAATTACCGGCATTGCGTGCAGAAGAACGACTTGCTGCATTGGATCAGTACGTGTCAAAGCTAGAAGGTGATGATGAGCGTAATCGTCTTCGGCGGGAAATGTATTTAGTCTGCCGTAATGCCCGGATTAACAGTGATTTTTCATCTTGCGATAGTCCGGTGGGATCGGGAAAAACAACAGCAGTTATGGCACATTTATTGCAGCAGGCCATTAAACGCAATGCCAGACATATTTTTGTGATTCTTCCGTATACAAGTATCATCCAACAATCAGTGGATATTTACCGGAAAGCCTTGTTGCTGCCTGGTGAAGATCCAGAAGCAGTGGTTGCAGAATTACATTCACGGGTTGATTTTCAAAATTACAATACCCGTTATCTGACTTCATTATGGCGGGCACCGATTGTAGTTACAACTGCAGTCGCATTTTTCGAAACACTTGCTTCCAATCGTCCATCAGCGCTGCGATGGTTCCATGAACTGCCGGGGAGTGTTATTTTCATTGACAAAGCACATAACGCATTGCTTTTAAAATTATTGCCAATTGCCTGGAACTGGATGAATGTATTGGCAGAAGAGTGGAACTGTTATTGGACGCTTGCCTCGGGATCTCTGGTACGTTACTGGGAATTGAAACCTTTATCGCAAGTTGGTATGAAGCATCCCTGCGTTGAGGAATTGGTTTATGCGGATCTGCAAAAGCGCTTAATGATGTATGAAAAAGGCAGGATTCGTTTTTGCTTTCAGGAAAAACCAGTTACAAGAAAGAAACTGATAGAATGGATTCACAGCGCTCCGGGTCCGAGACTGCTGATTGTAAATACAGTTCAAAGTGCGGCAGTACTGGCAGATGACTTTTTAAAAAGATTTGGCCGATCTCATGTGGAACACCTATCAACTGCATTGAAGGCAGAAGACCGGGAACGTGAAATTGAGAAAATCAAAAGACGATTAGAGAATCGTGACGATACGGACTGGGTGTTGGTAGCAACTTCTTGTGTGGAAGCAGGAGTTAATTTTTCTTTCCGAACTGGATTTCGAGAGTTATCATCATTGCTTTCGCTTTTACAGGCCGCTGGGAGAGTTAATCGGCATGGAGATTGCCCTGGGGCAGAAATGTGGAGTTTTACGTTACAAGAAGATTCCATGTTAAAAGAGAATACGCAGCTGAATACTTCTAGAGACGTTTTGCGTGATTTCTTTTTACAAAATAAAGAAATTGTGCCAGAACTCAGCACCTACGCCATGGATGAGGAAATTGTCCGCGATGATAGTTGCCTGCGAACGATACAATCGCTCATGACGCAGGAAGCAGCCATGCAGTTTCAAAATGTCGCAAAGGAGTTTAAAGTGATTGATTCTGATACGGTTACAGCAGTTGTTGATGAATCCTTTGCAAAAGAAATTGCACACGGCAAAGGCGATTGGAAGGTATTGCAGAAAAAGTCCATTTCAATTCCCCGGAATAAAATTAAGCAATGGAATGTAAAAGAAATTGTAGAAGATATTTTTCAATGGACTTTGGCGTATGATGAATTCCTGGGATATATGCGTGGTGTTTTGGAACAGTACAAGTAGAAGTTTCTGAAATATTTGACACGAATAGGTATTTGGTGCGAGTCAGAAGTGTACATAAAATGTTGGCAGATTCGCACTAGTAAAATTGGATATTTTTATAGGGTTGACAGCAATGGAAGCGGATAATATTATTATTTTGTGAGTATTGCTGTGATTTATGCAGGTGTGCAAGGAATGATTGTGCATGTTTGCTGTCGCTTTCTGCGAGGAAGCTGTGGATTGAAATTTGTATGAACTGGACGGCTGCGGAAAATATGAACGTCGCTTTCTGCGAGGAAGCTGTGGATTGAAATTTCTGTGCCCCGCAATGATACGGCGCTTGCCGTGTCGCTTTCTGCGAGGAAGCTGTGGATTGAAATCAATCGTTACCGGTTCACTCATGCGCCATCACCTGTCGCTTTCTGCGAGGAAGCTGTGGATTGAAATCTGTCCAATCCTCCACAGATATTTTTTCTTACCGTCGCTTTCTGCGAGGAAGCTGTGGATTGAAATCAAATCCATGCCAGGATACGCAAAAATATCCCCAGGTCGCTTTCTGCGAGGAAGCTGTGGATTGAAATTCGGTCGTAGAGGATATCTGATCTATATTATACGTGTATTTTACCAAACGAGAGGATTCGCACGTCTTCCAATAAGAATAGTTTATTTGCTTGACGCTATGAAAAAGAAATATTATTATTAATTTGTAAGTTGTGCTATGATTTTTGCAGATATACACAAGAAAATTATACATATTTGCGTCGCTTCCTTCACGGAAGCGTGGATTGAAATGAATGAGAAATAATGAACCCGTACCGCCGGAAGCAGAGGCTCTTGTCAGAAAACACATCGAAAGGTGGAGAAAGCAATGATTGCAATACCCGTGTGTTTCAAATGTAAATACTTGGAAAAAGGGATGAAGTGTAAATTTTATTCGAGCTGGATTCCAGTAGAAATAACGTTGGAAAATAAAGAGCCCAAAACAGTGTGCAAAGATTTTTGCATGAAGGAACGAAAGACAACCACCAGTCAGTAGGCCGGTGGCATTTTGTGGAGAAAATTATGTTAAAAGTGGTTTTAGCAATCAAAGTAATCTGCTTTGTTATCTGGTTTGTTACGGATAGTGGCTTACGTGATTTATATCGTATGCCAATGAATCTGTTATGCATTGCGATGTCGCAACAGAAATTATGTAGAATACTGGCATAAAATATGATATGATGTAGGAGCTGCCAAACCTCCAGCAGAAAGGAGGTGAATGCCTTATGGCAGAAATACTCATCACGTTTCTTGTCTCTGTCGCAGCAGGTGTAGTTAGCTACTACATATGCAAATGGCTGGACAAGGATAAATAGGTAGCGACAGCCTAAACGGAGTGGTTCACCGCAACGAACAAGAAAACCCCAGAGAGTGCGACCTCTGGGGTTTTCGTTTTTGCCTTATGGAACTCATCACATTCCTTAGCTACCTACATCATATTCTATTTTTCTTAATTTGTCAATATTCCTATTTGTTTTGGAAAGGAATAAGTATCGTATTTAAAAAGCATTTGTTGATCAGTCGGACGGTCATATCGTGATTTTAGATATGATATGTTTTGAATATATGATTTTGGCATTTGATAAATTATTTCATGGACAGGTACAGGAAAGATAAAATTAGTGCGTGGCGTGGGAAGAGATTCTTTCAGCAATGGAGAATCATAGGATTAATTTATCAAAAATCAGAGATGAAAAACATTGCAATACTTGTCTAGATTAAAAATGTTTTCCATAGAACGTGTCATGAAATCGTTGGTAGGTGAGTTGACTGAAAATGAAAAGTGGTCTATAAAAGGAACTCTGATGGGAGAGTGTTGGCATAGGGACTGTTGCCTATCAGATTATAAAGGCCACAAGAGATGCGGAAAATCGGAATTTGGAAACCAGAAAGTGACAGCATTAATTCTGCCAGAAGTTGTACAGCAGATCCTAAAAACGCTATGATTTCGGAGTAGAGTATTGATTAATGATTGCTTCATAATAAACTAAGTTTTCACCATCAAACCTTAGCCAATGGTGGAAAGGGTGGATGCATATTAGGCCACTAAGTGTGAGGTGCGAGTCGCAAGTATACATAAAAATGCATATGGATTCGCACTTTTTCCAATAAGAATATTTTATTTGCTTGACGGTATGAAAAAGAAGTACTATTATTAATTTGTAAGTTGTGCTATGATTTTTGCAGATATACACAAGAAAATTGTACATATCTGCTGTCGCTTCCTTCGCGGAAGCGTGGATTGAAATATTTGGAAGATTTATAAATCGAACTCCATCATAGTCGCTTCCTTCGCGGAAGCGTGGATTGAAATTATGCCATGAATAACGGTATGCTTACCGGATTCAACGTCGCTTCCTTCGCGGAAGCGTGGATTGAAATTCTGCCTTAAACTGAGCGGCTGCCAATTCGACCCGGTCGCTTCCTTCGCGGAAGCGTGGATTGAAATATAATCCCAACAGCAATATCAGTCGTTGCACTAGTCGCTTCCTTCGCGGAAGCGTGGATTGAAATCTGCAGGAAAATGAGGACCCGGTAGCAGTAAGCTCTGGTCGCTTCCTTCGCGGAAGCGTGGATTGAAATCCGGGTCTCACAGAAACACTGAGCAAGCTGCGCCGTCGCTTCCTTCGCGGAAGCGTG
>OGIO01002497.1_pt1 | contig 10755 bp, 6 predicted proteins | sample 1571841 | NCBI WGS metagenome assembly OGIO01 (sample SAMEA2582111, study PRJEB24529) | metagenome | biome: Human gut stool | place: China | collected 2011
GTTTTCCATGTAGCATTAATATGTGCACACCAGTCCATAATACATTGAGCTTCATCTAATGCCGCGGTATCAATAACTAGATTCTTATCAGTAATTAACTTCTGCACGCCACACAAAAAGTCCTCTAATTCAATCTTCAAAGATAGTTCTACAACACGGCCCTTAGACAACAATTTTTCATAGAGATTCCACCAATCATCTTCTATATCGTCTATGGATGTTAGCTTTACCTTGGGCATGAAAGATTTAGCTTGTTTCGCATCGCCAAGTAATAACTCTGCTAACTCTGCAAAAGTTGACTTAATTTGTTTAACATCTATTTTTACTGTTTCTACAAACAAACTACGGTCAGGCAAACGACGTTTTTTCACAAAAGCCCGCATCATCTGTACCGCATCAGGATAACTTACACCTGCCATACGATAGGTTTTATTATCGATATCTAAGAATATATCTACTGTATCCGATGTTTTTCCTACACGCGCTTTCATCGCAGTGCAGCCATCGATGGCACAAGGTGGGTATAATTCTATATACATAAAAAATCCATCATGCATAGCCTGTAAGGTATTATCTATTCCTACTATGTTAAAACCGTTCCGATTATAATCAGGGCTCTTTATGTGCCATTCTTCGTAATTATCAAACAGTTTTTCTTGAATCCAATTGTAAAAGCTCATATACACTCTCCACTATATACCATCGCTTACCTGAAATATGTAACTGAATATGTATCTTAATTATATCATTATTAAGGAATACTTATAATAAAAGCACCGCACTTTTACATTTAAAAGAAATACATATTATAAAGACACTGTACTTTCATATTTAACAGAAAAAAATACCCCTACAAGATACGTCTTGTAGGGGTATTAATCACACTATTTGGATTCTTATTTAGGTTCTAATTTATTTAGATTCTAATTTAGCTGCTAATTCATTATATTTTTGTGCTAATTCATTATATTTTTCAGATAGGTCTTTCATATCTTTTTTGAGTTGTGTAGCCTCTTCAGTAGTTACCTCTTCGGAGCTTTTACCAAATTTGAAATTAGCACCTAAGCTGATTGTATTACGGCCGTTACCCACGGTAGTAGCAGCATTAAACATTGTATTTTTATTAGGACGATAGAAGGCACCTAAAGCTGCTGCATTAGCATTTTTATAATTACCAAAGCCAACAGAGTAGGACCATCTGTCATGTTTATCGAAATCTAATGGATGCAAGCCAGCTAGTGCTGCAGAAGCCGCCGCTACGCTAGACACTTGTTGATCCGTATACGCTTTAGCTTCATTCAAGCTATTTGCGCCACCATTAATAATACGATTATTTAACGTATTAATATCGCCTTCGATCGTAGTGATACGGTTTTCATGATTATCGACTACATCTTTAATAGCATGTAATTGAGAGCCATTGACTGCATCAGTAGAGGTTGCAGATACGCGGCCTGCTGCTACATTTGTAATAGTACGTTCTGCACCACTATCGCCAATGCTCAATGTACCAACCGCATTTCCACCAGCAAAGTTATAGGTTCTGCCGCCGATTACACCGGAACTAGTAGATACAGCTGTATCAGTAACAGACTTAGCACCTAGGGCAATGCTGTTATCTGAGGCAGCTTTTGCATTTGTACCAATAGCGATGGAATTTTCATTAAGAGCTTTAGCTGTATAACCTATGGCAGTGGAGCTTTTACCAGAAGCCTCCGCTACAAAACCAATAGCATTAGATGCATAGCCTGTCGCTTTGGAAAGACCGATTGCATTAGCCGCTCTACCAGACGCTACAGAAGACACACCAAGTGCTGTGGAGTATGTATCAGATGCTTGCGCATTATCACCAATAGCAGTGGACTGAGCCCCAGTAGCTTTAGAAATAGTACCTACTGCAGTACCGCCCCAGCCAGTTGCTACGGAGTCAGTACCGATGGATACAGCTAACTCATCTGCTGTGGTATTTCTACCAATTACAATGCTACCGGCCTTAGCGATATTAGCCGCTTTACCGATAGCAATAGAATCAACGCCATCTACAGTTGCATTTGTGCCGATTGCAATGCCGTTTTCCTTTGTTGTAGTTGCGCTATGACCGATTGCTAAGGAGTCCTTTTCTGCTGCCTTAGCTAATGTACCAGCAGCAAAGGCACTTTTACCAGCACTAGTAGAATAGTTACCTAATGCTACAGAATCCTCATTAGAAGCTGCAGTTTTAAAGCCCAATGCTGTAGAATACGCACCGCTAGCATTTGCATAAGATCCCACTGCAGTTGTATTCATAGCAGTTGCTTCCGAATTGAAACCAAATGCGGAGGATTGATTGCCAGTACCACTTGCACTATAGCCTACTGCTGTAGCGTAATCATTTTTTGCCTTTGCATTATAGCCAATTGCTGTGCCCATAATGTTATTGGCCTTTGCATTATTACCGATAGCAACTGTATTTAGAGCAGTTGCTTCTGCTTTACGACCAATGGCATACGCATCATCGGATGTTGCTTTAGCAGTATCACCAAAGGCGATAGCATTATTACCTTGAACCTTGGCACCAGTGCCACCTACTAAAGCATTATTTCCTTTAATGGTATTATTCTTGCCCAAAGCCACAGAATTTTGTCCATCAATGCTATTATATGAACCAACTAATAAAGAATTAATCGCATTGTCATTATTGGCATGGCCAAAGCCGCCTACGATATTATTAGTACCACCAACAGTATTGCTAGTACCTACTACCAAGCTGTGAGTAGCAGAGTTTGTATTATACCAACCTGCTACGATACTGCCCGGACCAGATGCAGTATTATTAGTACCAGAAGTAATACTATTAGAAGCAGAAGGTCGAACTGTATTCTTGTCACCACCGAGCAATATATTATTTACAGGGGAGAACATACCATTCTCAACTTTGTTATCCCCACCATATGCAATAGAATTTTGCATGCTTAATGGCGCAGCAGTTGTAGCACTAATATCTAAATTAGATGCTGCAAACCCTGTTGTAGTTATAGTTGCAGTGATCATGGCTGTTAACAGCAATTCTTTTTTCATTTGGTTTCCCCCTTTTAAGACAATACAAACAATAAACCTAAAAAAAGATTCAAAGCTATCTAATGGAACTTGAATCTTATTGTACCCCTCTATACACTATTCATTATCAAAATATGAATAAAATATGAATATTACCCTAATATTATAATTCTAGCTCATAAGAATTGCAAGATAATACAAAAAAGAAGGCATACGGCTTATAAAAGCTGTATGCCTTCTTTTCTATACTGGTGCGCCTAACCGGAATCGAACCAGTGACACGCAGTTTAGGAAACTATATAACAATCCAGTATTTATGCTAGTTCTAAACACCGTCTTCAATTTGCTAACATATATAATTGCATAATTCATTATATTTTGAGATACCATCAAATGACACTTTGCACTATAAATAGACCTCTAATATTATTTTAGAGGTCTATTTAAATTTTACTCTTCACTAATATTACGTCTAATCAGATGAACTAAGCTCACCCCATAATCAACTAAAAATTGTTTTTCAGAATCACTCAGTAAAGTACGATTACGCAATGCCGCCTGTGAACCATGACGCATACAATGAGTATTAGTTCTAAACTCTCTACATTTGACAAAATCACGAATATTATCTATATCCGGTATTTCTATAAATCCACTTTCACGCTTTAAACAATGTTCAATTACATTATTTAATGCTGCAAGTTTTGCGTCTATACTCTTCTCTTGCCATGAGATATCATTAGACTCAATTATATTTATTAGATCTACAACCTCTTCAGTCGGTATAACCCCTTGTACAAATCTTTCAAAAACCAGCTCTTTAATGATTTGTCTTCTTATAGACCATCTAACGGTAGTCATGTCTCCATTAGTATAGCCATTATCAAAAGCATATTGCCTGACATCAGTGTAAGCAAACTCAAATAAACCCTTTGGGCGTTCAAAAAGTTTTGGAAACTGTCGAATATATATATTGTGATCAAAAAAATAAAATGAAATTAATATAAACCACGACTCATCTTCAGATGTATGATTATCTGGCGGTTGACATATCGAACGGAATTTATCTTTTAACTCATCCTCATCATACAGCTTATACTCTAAAACACTCGTCTCCTGGTCAAATACAACAAATGCCATATCATCAACACGTTGGATTTCCGTACGAAAACGTTCATAATATGTACCTTCAACATGATTATCAAAATAGTCTAATAAATCTATCATAACAGCAACCTTATTATTAAATAATCGATTTTGTTAAATTTTATTTTTCTTTTGCATATAAAACAACATCTTTAATTACTAATTTTTGAACAGAAGATATCAAGACTTCCATATAATGATAATCTATTACTCCATGACTTGCTGACTTTGTTCGATAATAATTGTTCGCCACCCCATAATGTGCTCTCCCTACAACATTAAATCGTAACATCAAACTCTAATTTTTCATTTGTAACTTTATATTTATTACCTAATATATCAACATTATATTTGGTTAAATTCTTTAAAGAGGTTTTCACAGATAGCCGTTCTTGTTTATATGTAGGTCGATCTATATACGAAATTTCTACTTTATGTTCCTTCTCACTATTCATACATTTAAATATACAACTTAAAACTTCTCCTTTATATTCATAAGATATAAAATCTCCTCTATAAAGAGACATAATAAATTTGGCTTTCTCCGATATACTCTGATTTTTTTTAGCCTTATAATACTGATCTTGATTAATTAAATACTTTCCATTTATAAATTGGACCATATCATATGGTACATTTAGTACTAAATAATTATTCCCTTCTTGATAAATATCTGTACGTAAACTTTTTATCTTCAAGAATACAGATTTATTATGTCCTTGCTGTTTTGTATTAACACGATGAGCACCTAATTGTTTATCTCGGAATTTAACTGATTCAATAATTGGACCATTTCCTCTTTTTGAATATTTACGAATTGGTCCATAATCTTCCTTATAAGCTGCAAATGGATTAGATTCGTCTCCATATTGTTCTACAACCTTTTGAAAAATCTCAAAAGTTTTAGGATCATAATGATACATTAACAATTTATCAGGAGACTCTAGAATCATTTTTTTTAGTTTGCTTCCAGCATTACCTGTTCCTGTATTATAAATATCACTATATTTAGTAATAATATAGGTTACTTCTTTATTATCTTCAACAAATTTTCGAGTCGCTTTTATCTGTTGATCATATAAAGCTCTATTAGGTTTACGATCTACCTTATGAGAATATAACGGTTCTATACTTTCAATACGTTTCAAGAACTGGATATAGTTAGATACATTCTCTGATTTATCAAATAGCTCTTGTTCTAATACCTCGCCGGTTTCAGAATTTATAATATTGCCATCTACCTCTACAATAGACGCCTTATTATTCAAACTTTCAGAAAAAGCACCTATTTTCGTGAAAAATTTCATCAATTTCGTATTAGCAAAACCAGCAATAATCATAGCATCCTGTGCATGATGGGCATATGTTTCTTCTCTATTTTTTGATAGATACGCTTTTTTTCTAAAATAACTTGTTGCAGAACCGTTTATAACTTTAACCTTGGTATTTATATTATGGTAATCAAAAAAGGATTTTAATAAATTGTAAGTTTCACGAGATGCATAGCGTGTATCAACTAAGTTGCGGTCAATAAAGCCTTTTATATCTTCAACCGGATTTCCAAGATATAGTAAATTTCTCTTTTTAGTATTACTAAAACCCAAGTTTTTAGTAACATATTCTTTAAATCGTTCAAAAGTTATTTTTGCCTTACCACTACTGAAGTATTGGAATGGTGACCGTTGTCCTTTCGCTTGATTTTCTTTATGATATACAAGAACTTTATTAGACTGAGCATCACTTAGGGATATGGATAAAGGAATAATATGATCAACTTCTAAAATGCCTGCTTTGAATACATCAGCCAATTCTATAGGCTCTAAAGAATATGCACATTTAAAATCCTGTTCTAGCAATAAACTAATACGTTCAAACTCTGCTCTTGTAAGCTTCCTGTTTTCAACAAGTTCCATGATTTTATAGCGCTTTTCCTCATTGGCCTTCTGGATTTTCTTAATCAGGTCTTTCTTCTCTTGGCTATTCTTTTCTCGTGCCAACTCTACGACTACATCACTAAACTCGGCATCCTCACCATTTTGGGTTTTAAGATATTTACGTAGTGCATTAAACACCTTAATAGTCTCATTAATAGAGCGTTTAACAACAGGTGATACAATCCAATCAGATAATTTAGCACCTAACTGATTGTTCTGTGCAAAGTTATGATTATATGGCTTTATACCTGCATCAGTATATAATTCCATTTGGTTCTTACTAGTTTTCAATAAATCATCTAAGATTAAATCAATAGCCTTAAATGATAAAGAATGATATGTAGTAAAACCTCCCGATTTTGCAATTTCTTTAGCTAAACTAGTAGATAATTTTAAATCATCTACTAGTTTTCTTTCACGAACTTCTATACTTTTTTCTTTAGTTAGAATTTCAGATATATCATCTACTAATTGTTTATTACCTTCAATTGTAGCTTCTTCGTTTACAGATTTTGCAACTTTTAATAACTCGTTGTAACCTTCAAATTTTGTAAAAATTGGTTTTTCCGACTTATCTATTCTAAAGCCAAAAATATCTTCCTTTTTAACACCGCATACTTTTGCAATAGCAGGAATTGTTACTGATTTGCCTTTATTTACATACTTACTAATCAACTCTTGTTTCTGAGGTTCAGTTATCTTTATACCTTGAATCGTTAAATTATTTAGATCATTTAACAAATTAAATAGGCATGCACTATAGCTCCATTTAGGTGCTCTTAATTCCTTAGGAAAATACGTACACTTGCCACGCATTTTATCAATTAAATTAATCTTAATGACATTACCACTCTCATCTAACTGGTAACTCCCATAAGGTGTGGGACTTTTATAACTACCAGGCCCCTCATAATATTCACGTTTAGAATCATATATACATAAAAGCTCATCTGTTATCCCTTTTAATTTGGGATAAAATGCTGATTGAACTTCAATAAGCTTAATTAATTCACTACGATATGATTCATGGGTAAACTTATTTTCAATACCTCGTACTGCCCCTGTAGTATTCAACTTTTCTAATTGAATATGGCAAGGATGTATTCCATCTTTGAGCTTATTCTCATTAGTTCGAATAATATCGGCTGAACTCCGGTTGCATCCGTCCTCAGTTGCAAGATCCTCTGGACTTAAATAGAATATGCCTCTATGTTTAGCTAGTTGAATAATAGCAGCAATCAACTCATCAGGTGAAAGTTTATTGTTAAGCCCTCTAACCCTAATTTCATAAAGATTTGTATAAGATTGATCTCCACTTACTCCTAGTACATTTGACAAGAGTTCTTTTAATCGCTCCAATCTATGATGACTCCGCCTCACACCTCTACGACTACTTCTGAACCCTCTACGTGCTACATTCTCTTCTGCCGTCCCTTCTCGAAATAATCTTACCCCACTAATTAGAACATTATAGTTTTCATCAATAATTGCATATCCAACAGAAGCGACCCCGATATCTAATCCCAGTATATATCCCATATATACCCTCCCCTAATACTCATTAATTGTATTAATACATAAAATTATAACAATCAAAAAATCATTATTTTTTTACTCTAGATTTATCATAAGCAACAATCATAAAATACTAAAACCTTGTGTAAGTGGACACTCTTAATGGTATTTTTAATCGGAACTACAGAGTACTAACACAGTACAGATACCATATTTATTATTTAAGCAGTTTTATCATAGCGAAAAATTACAGAGTACTAAAACAGCGGATATGTAGAACATTCTGATTTTTATGTTTTATCATAGCGAAAAATTACAGAGTACTAAAACAGAGGACGGCACAATCGGCACTATCGAGGAGTTTTATCATAGCGAAAAATTACAGAGTACTAAAACTGCTAAACTCAACAGCGTTGGTGAGAAAGTGTTTTATCATAGCGAAAAATTACAGAGTACTAAAACACTTTGATACACAGTATTCCAAAGGTTTAAGTTTTATCATAGCGAAAAATTACAGAGTACTAAAACTCATTTCTTCAACTAAACCATTACGTTTTTGTTTTATCATAGCGAAAAATTACAGAGTACTAAAACAACTAAAGACGTGCCACTACCTAAGACTAAGTTTTATCATAGCGAAAAATTACAGAGTACTAAAACCTCAACAACGAAGTTAAGCACCTTTATAAGCTTTCGCTATAATAGAACAGCAAACAAAAAAAGCACAGATCATAAGACCTGTGCTCAAAATTCCACACAAAAAAAACATTAGTAATATGTACTACTAACTCAATTGACATATACTATTGTTGATAACTACTTAAAAGTAGTGATTTCGACATAAAGTCTTATTTTAGTAGATTCTGTAACCTTTCGCTATGGTAAAATCTAATTTCATAATATATCAGTATTACTTATATGTCAATACTTTCTAATTTTTATTCATCGATTTGTTTTATCTTTAATCAATCAACTATAATAACTCTATTATTTTTCTATTAATAGTAGACTTCTAATAAGAATAAAAAGGAAAAGGACACAAATAAATTGTGTCCTTTGATTTCGGCGCAAGGCCCTACCTTAATAGATTCTTACGAGTATTAAGGCGAAACTGCAGCTCTATCCTACTGGTGCGCCTAGAGGGAATCGAACCCCCAACCTACAGTTTAGGAAACTGACGCTCTCTCCGGTTGAGCTATAGACGCATGTATACTTTATTATATCGTTTTTAATAAAGTATACGCAAGGCGTCCTTATTGTTGTAGGTATTGATTATTTACTTGTTTTTGTTCTTCTGGGCTGAGGTTTTGGTAGCCTTTAGCTAATGCACTTACCCAAGATCCGTAGGCAGGGTTTGGAAATACTACAAAGGTAGTACCAAAGTCCTCTTTATGAGCATCGATGATAGCATTTCTTTCAGCTAAGGTCTTACCTTTTGTGCCAATAGGAAAATCACCGGTGTTATCGCCCATATATACAACGACATAATATTTTTTAGCAATCATATCAAAGCGAGGTTGTTTGTCAGAGTCTTTTTCGAATAGTAATACATGGTCTTTATCAACGGACGGGAAGCCTAATTCTTTAAAGTTCTCTATCGTTACATCAAGGTTTACTGGAGCGTAGCGGTTTGATACGTAAAAGATTTCTACCCCTTGTTTATGTACTTCATTTAAAAACTCTACCGCACCTGGCATGGCACGAGATTCACCTTTATGGACCGCTGCACGCCACCAAGGAGCATCAAATCGACCATTGCCATTTGCGATACTTTCACCCATTAGTTTTGTATTATCTACTACTGTTTCATCCGCATCAAGAACGATAGCTAAAGGCTTTCTCTGATGAGAAGGATCAGCAACAGCCATTTTAACAGTATTCAATGCCACGTTGTAACCCTGATATGCCAGTGCTCTGTACTCAGCAGAGGTGCGCATCCATAACAGCCCCATCGTCTCTGTGTCAGCTTGGTACTGCTGCTTTTCCTTGAGTGCTGCCTGCTCGTCCTGAGTTATAACAGCAGTAGGAGCTATGCTGCTTGCTTTCACCGTCGCTGGAGAATCCGCCTGTACTACAGAACCTACGCAAAGAGTGCCCCCAAGACAGGCCACCGCTACATACCATGCCAAACTACTACGTTTCATAATTGCCTCCTAACCATATTTGCTCTCTGTATAAATACAATACACAATGTAATTCTACATAATTATGCTAAAGTCCTCTATAAATTTATATCCTATCAGAGTATGTTTAAATCTATCTATACGAGAACCATGCTATAATACGATTGTTGATAGTATTAGAGATTTCTTATAAAAAGAGGTATATGTAATGAAACTATGTAAACGTTCGATTATTACCAGTTCACTATTAGCTATATTGACTATATCATCTGCGTATGGGGCTACACCTGTCCAAACAAGTGAAAGCACAGATACTGCAGTAGTTGAGATGGATTATTCTAGTATTCCAGAGTTAAAAAAATCTATTGAAAGCGCAACTCCAGCTATAGTGCAATCTACGCTTGATGCTAGTAAGGGAAAACTGACCAAAGATAAGCCCGTCTATTCAACGGTCACTATGTCTGGTAACCGTGTTGTATCCGTAAAAACTTATAAGTCTAAAGAAGAACAAGAGAAGGCCATATTAAAGGAGCGTAAACGCTTAGATAAGGTTACTGCAGAACGTCAGGCTAAAAGAAAAGATGAAACACGCACAGATATGATAAAAGGTTTAACACCAATACCGTCCTATCCACCTGTTAGTGAAACACGCGTATTACAAAGTGAAATGTTCTCTAGACCATTCGGCAGACAACTCGATTTGCGTTTAGTAGAGGCTTATACACAAGATTATGACAATGCAAAGCCAGGCGATATTTATGTCTATGCAGATTATGTGGACTATACATCTAAGCAACTATTAGGTGAAAAAGATGGCACTACTGCTATTTCAGCTATGATTCTACGTGTAATCATGAGAAAAGACGAAAACAAAGCTTTCAGCATCGATGTAAATGCATACTTCATAAATCCAACAACACATACCATTTCCATAAGTCGGTCCGAAGATGTAAAAGGCATCGATATCAAGAAAGACGAAAGAGCTGAGGCTGTATTTAAAC
>OGIO01002501.1_pt1 | contig 10742 bp, 9 predicted proteins | sample 1571841 | NCBI WGS metagenome assembly OGIO01 (sample SAMEA2582111, study PRJEB24529) | metagenome | biome: Human gut stool | place: China | collected 2011
TAGCGCGCCAGATTGTGGCTCTGGAGGCCCAGGGTTCGAATCCCTGTATCCACCCGTATTTCCCTGGGAAGCAGTTCCCGGGGCTTTTTTGTTTTGTTGGGGAGGTTGCTGTGCTAATAGGTCCTATGTCAATGGATGGGGCGGAGTTCATAAGAACTCTGCCCCATCGTTGGTTCTGGAATGGTTTGTGATAGCTATTAAAAACTTCCGGGAGCTTTAACCGCGTTCAGAGGTTAGATTTCCTGTTGCAAACAGATAAAAAAAGTGCTTATAATAAAAATTACAAGCACTGAATTTGCGAATCATTTCCTGGGCCAACGGGATTCGAACCCGTGGAATGCAGGAGTCAAAGTCCTGTGCCTTACCGCTTGGCGATGGCCCAGGAAATGATTCGCTGTCATATGAATGTGGCTGAATCTTTGATACAACCATAACGATATTATTCTACCATAAGACATGGAAAAATACAAGCAAAGGTTCTTCGGAACAGTGACAAAGAGAAAAGCGAGTTATTTTTCGCGAGTAGGGATTTTACGAACTGAAAATTCCGTATGATACCGCTGCGATCGAGGATTTTGCCGATTCGGAATGCGAAGCATTGGAAAATTTTGTTACACAGTATATGCTATGGTAACGGGAAATATACGAAAGGGGTAGAAGGAATGGAAGAGAATAAGTCGATGGATATTGTGGAAAAACCAACAAAAAATGAAACAGTCTGTGAAAAAAGCCGCGGGGACCGCGCGCGGGAACTGTTCCGGGAAGGTTACAATTGCTCCCAGGCGGTGACGCTGGCATTTGCTGAGGAGCTGGAAGCACGCGGGATCAGCAGAGAGATGGCAGCAGGCCTGGCATCCTCGTTTGGCGGCGGCCTCGGAAGACTTCGGGAGGTATGTGGCTGTGTCAGCGGAATGGCACTGGTCTGTGGGGCTCTGGAAGGCTATACAGACCCGAAGGCGGCAGCGGAGAAGCAGGATCACTATAAGAAAATTCAGGAGCTTGTAACGACGTTCAAGAACGAGAACGGAAGCTACATCTGCCGGGAGCTGCTGGCCGGGATCAATACGGATACGAATCCGGTGCCGGAGGCGAGAACGGAGAGCTACTATAAAAAGCGCCCATGTGCAGAGCTCGCAGCCTGTGCAGCGGATATTCTTGAGAGACATCTGAAAGAGATTCAGAAATAATAAAACCAACGTCGGCGTGCTGCTGTGAACTGCTTGCGGCGGCAGTTCGGGCGAAGAATTGAATTTCCGATTTTGAGAAGAAAAGAACTCATCTCTGAGGTATCATGATGCCATGGAGGTGAGTTTTTATGTTGGAAAAAAGTATTATGAGGGTTGTGAAAAAATCGGAGGAGGAAGCTCTTGTGACGTGGAATCTGCTTCGTTCGTTTTAAGCGAAAAATGACCCGTCGCAAAAGCGACGGGTCATTCTGCCTTTATATTTTACACAGTAAGCTTTGTAAGCTGCTATACTCTGAATTAGAGGATTCCAGCCGGAAGAGCAACGCCTACGCCCGGTCCGAACGGAAGTCCGATCATCATCCAGATAACAACTACGATGATCCATGCGATCTGAAGAACGATGGACATCGGGATCATGTTGGAGATCAGAGTACCAATTTTGAGATCCGGAACGTACTTTGTCTGAGCAACACTTAAGATCATCCAGATATATGCGGACATCGGTGTCCAACAGTTGAACGGGGAATCACCAATTCTGTAAAGTAACTGTGTGAAGCCCGGATGGTAACCGAGGAGCATGAACATCGGAACGAAGATCGGAGCGAAAATAGCCCACTTCGCGGAACCGGAGGATACGAAGATGTTGACGAAGGAGCAGAGGATGATGAAAGCTACACAGAGCGGAATGCCTGTGAAACCTGCAGCCTCGAGACCATCAGCACCTGCGATCGCAAGGAGTGTACCAAGCTTTGTCCAGTTGAATAAGCCCTGGAACTGTCCGCAGAAGAAGCAGAACAGAACGTAGGAACCCATAGCAGCCATCTGCTTAGACATTGCCTTGTTGACATCAACAGCGTTCTTGAATGTACCTGCAGTGAAGCCGTATGCAAGACCGCAGAGACAGAACAGAACGAACAGGATCGGGATCAGGCCCTTTAAGAGCGGGGATCCAATAAACGCACCGTTCTCGCCGGAAAGAAGACCGGTGAAGAATCCGATTGCAATGATGATGATGTAGATGATCGCGGTAAGACCTGCAGCATTAAGACCTTTCTTCTGCTGCGGAGTAACTTCTTCAAGTTTTGCTTCTCCGGCACCCTCGTATTTTCCGAAACGCGGCTCGATCATATGTACGGAACAGAATCCGATAACTGCTGCGCAGAGGAAGGTGGAGAAGATCATGAAGAACCAGTTACAGGTCGGGTCAACCTGGAATGTTGTATCCGGGATGAATGCCTTGATTGCATCGTTTGTAAGACCCTGTAACAGAGTATCAGTACCGGCAACCATCAGGTTCGCTGTGAAACCGGCCTGAGCACCTGCGTAACCAACCATCATACCAACTACCGGGTGTTTGCCAACGCCCATGTAAACGATGGCAGCCATCGGCGGGATAACGACCATAGCTGTATCGGAAGCGATGTTTCCGACTGTACCGACGAATGCGATTACATACGGGATCATAGATGCCGGAACGTTCTTTAAGGAACTGTTCAGCATGGAGATCAGCATTCCGGACTCCTCACAGAGACCGATACCGAGTGTCATGGTGATAACCAGACCTAACGGAGCGAAGCCTGTGAAGTTCTTTACCATGTTGCCTAAGATCCAGTCAACGCCGTCTTTGGAGAACAGGTTCGCAGATGTTACGACCTCTCCGGAAGCCGGGTTTGTAAGAGCAACGCCCATTACACTGAAGATGCAGCCGATGATGGCTGTGATAAGGAAGAGCCAGCAGAACAGAATCGCTGGCGGCGGCAATTTGTTACAAACTTTTTCGATACCATCAATCAGTTTGTCCACGCCGGTTTTCTTAGCGGTAGTGTTTTCACTCATTTGAAAAACCTCCTGTAAACTTAATTTACGGGACCTAAACCCCCGAGATCCCGCTTGCATAGATATTATACTATAAATAGTTCAGAAAAGCTATATGTTTTTTATAAAGTGTTTATATTTTTTATTTTTACATTAGAAAACTGAAAAAATAGCCGGAGATTTCACCAAATGGAATGATAAATATTTGGTAAAAATGCATAAAGCAGGAAATGACGATCATAAGAAGATTATTGCGTTTATAGTGGATTCATGTTAAGATAAAGTATCGTGCATGAAACGTGATGACAGACAATAAAGGAATCCTGCCTGATGGATTCAAAAAAGACTGTCAGTGGCAGCAGCTGCCAATGTGCGGTTAATTGAATACCTGGGAGGATAAAATATGTTTGGTGGAAACTTTCAGACATGGAAACTTCATTCGGCGCAGGACTATTTTATGTTCTTTGCCTACATTTTGGCCGGTGTGATGGTGTTCTGGCTGATCGCGAAACACATGAACAAACAGCGGAATCACGAAAAGGCTGTAGAAAAGGTCTCCGCGCGGCTGAAAAAGATCTGCGGAAAGCCCGGTGAGGTTTTAAAGAACGCGACTTTAAATCTGCCGGAAGGAAAAATGACGTTTGACGCGGTCCTTATGGATAAGAGAGGCGTTTATCTTGTAAGAACTTATGGCTGGGGAATTAAGATATACGGAACTCCGGACGGAGCAATGTGGCGGCGAGAAGATGCAAAGAGAAAAGAAGAGTTTGAAAATCCGCTTCTGGAGCTGAAAAAAGGCGCGGCGGAGATCACAAAGGTGATGGAAGAAAACGGAGTTCAGAACCTGAAGGTGATGCCGATGGTCGTATTCGCGGACAACTTCCAGACTCCGGAGCTGTATCTCGGATATGGTTCTTTCTCCACAACGTATCAGGAATTAAAGAACTGGTATAAAAAACAGTCGGGCGTAAAAGAAGTCCAGTACGATTACGATAAGGTTTCTTCTATTATGAAAGAACTTGCAAAATAATAAAATGGAAGATAATAATAAAATGGGCAGTTCCGGAATGGAGCTGCCCATCCTTTTAAAACAAACAGGGATCCGGAGCTGCCCATCCCGGAAAAAGGATAAAGCTGTGGTATTTTCTTGCGGGGATGGCAGATCCATGTTAAGATGATTAAGTAAGATTTGCGGTGTGGAGACCGGAAAAGAGGTCTTGCAACAGAAAAAACAGGAGGGGTTAGCAGATGATTAACGAAAAGAGACTGCTCGACACATTCATTGGCTACGCGATGATCGACAGCGAGACAAAGAATGAGATGGAAGCCTGCCATCGTCGTGCGGCGCACATGGAGCAGGTCCTGACGGCCGAAATAATTACTCACCCGTACAGATACCGCTGCTCCGACTCCGTAATAGATCATAAAACCTAAAGTCGAGATAGCCACCATCACCTGATGGGCGGCCAGGGCAATGCTTCCCAGCCAACCGATCATAATTCCCGTAATACTGAACAGGGCAGTTTCCAGTCCCATCTGTAAACCGACCATCCAACCCATTTTATTGAGTGAGAGGATATCGGTGAAATTGTATTTACCCCGTTTGTAACCGACCAGATAGCGGCGGTAACGGAGGCTGCGGTAAAATAAGACGGCGAAAGCTGCAAACATGAGGATACGGGCCGTTAAGGTGGAAATGCCTGCTCCTACGACACCCAGGGCCGGTAGTCCGAATTTTCCGTAGATCAGTATATAATTTCCGGCAATATTCACCAGATTGGCGGAGATCATGATGTACATGGGCGTTTTGGTATCCGTAATACCGTCGGCGAATTGCTTGAAAGAATTGAATAACATGACGAATACCAGAGATGCCAGCTGGAGAAGAAAATAAGGCCGGATCAACGGGAGCAATTCTTCAGGCTGTCCTAGCCGGTCGATATTGAACCATACCACTGTCATCGCCAGGGTCAGGAGCAAGCCGATGAAGAGATTTACCAACAGACTGTTGCGTAGCAGTTGACCGACATGATATTTGTCATGACGGCCGAAAAATTGTCCGACCAGGGGAGTAAGACCATAAGAAAAACCCAGACCGAAAAGAATGGGGATATTGAAGGCACTGTTGACAAATGAAGCTGCAGCCAGGTCGAGAGTGGCATATTGTCCTACCATCATATTATCGGCCAGGCCTACCACCACAATACCGATTTGTCCGATGACAATGGGGATACCCAGACGGATGAGGGCTTTGTAATGTTCTTTATAGGGTGTGAAATAGCTCATGTCGCTTAGCATTTATAAAGTTCATAAAGTCCGATGGCCTCAGGGACCCGATAGACTGAATTAAAATGGTAACGGATAACGATATACCTCTTCCATTTGCAATGATACTGTCCAGCAGCAGCCGTTCCCCGGTCAGCGTGTCGCTTACCGGAATATCTTTCACGGTTATGATCTCCCCGTTAAAGTAATTTACTTTTTTATGACATCCGCCTAAAAGAAACAGTAGGGATAACCCTCCTGCCAAAGCTTTTGTTTTCAAAGCCATAGCTGTTCTTATGGATATCTTCATAGACTGTTCCGGATTTGGATTATAAACTGTTTTGATAATTGTCGCAAAGCTAATCAATTTCTTGCCTGCCGGCAAATGGATTTCTTGCTTTTACGGATCGCTTTTTAGCATTTGTCTTTTACTTTTTGCATGCTACTTTTTTACTTTCTGCCTTTTTTTCGTACCTTGTCCCCGTTGAGATAAGTCCCGACTAAGGGTGGAGATTGGATGATGTTTTAAATTATTTGAATTATGAGAAAACTCTTAACTACTTTTGTTTGTGTATGGTTTACCCTGGCGGTATGGGCCGGAGATGGGATTTATGAAAAGTTGCAACAGATACCACAGATTAGTGAGATTCAGAAACTGGATGTAAAGCCTTTTCAGGAGTATTATCAATTCTGGTTCGAGCAGCCGGTCGATCATTCCGATCCCGCGAAAGGGACTTTCCGGCAACGGGTGTTGCTGGGGCATAAACAATCGGATGCTCCGGTAATCGTCGAGTTGGAAGGCTATAATATCTGGTCGTCGGAAGAAGGTGAATTGGCTAATATCCTGAAAGGGAATCAGCTGACGATAGAGCACCGTTTTTTCGATCAAAGTGTGCCGGAAGGAGGGATTCCCTGGGAAAACCTGACCATCAAGCAGGCTGCCGATGACCAGCACGAGATTATACAGGCTATCAGGCAGAAAATTTATCCGGCATCGAAATGGATCAGTACCGGAATCAGCAAAGGAGGACAGACGACGATATTTCACCGTTATTTTTACCCGGCCGATGTGGATATCAGTGTACCGTATGTGGCTCCCCTGAATCTGGAGTATGTAGATCCCCGTTTGGATAAATTCCTGAACCGGTTAGGGACGGCGAAGAGTGGGGTGAAAGCGCTTTTTAACTGGGAGGATCTGAATACCTGTCATTATACGATCCGTGATTTTCAGACCATGTGTTTCGAACATCTCGATACGCTGCTTCCTATGCTCGAGGAACTGGCTGCCGAAAAGAAATATACCTACCGGATGGTGGGAGGGACCAAACGGGCCTTGCAGCTGATGATTCTGGAATATCCTTTTGCGTTTTGGCAGTGGGGGAATAATTGTGCCGATATTCCCGATCAGGAAAGTGCCGATTGGGAGGAGATCTTCGAATACCTGGTGAAAGTGTCTTCCCCTGATTTTTTTGAAGATAAGTACATCGTCCGCATGCAACCGTTTTTTTATGCTGCTTTGACCGAGATCGGGATGTATGATTATAAAATAAAACCGTTCAAGAAATTCTTACCCGAAGACGATAAAGATATCGACTTTTCATTCACTATGCCTGAAGGTGTTGAAAAAAAGCCTTTTAATGACAAACAGATGAAGGCGATCAACGAATGGTTGCAGACGGATGCCGAGCGGATTTTGTTTGTATACGGCGGAAGTGATCCCTGGTATGCTACCGGCGTCGATTTGAAGAAAAACGGAAAATGCCGTAAATACGTAAGAGGGGATATGAGCCATGCTTGCCGGATTAAAGATTTCGATCCGGTGTCGAAAGAAGATTTGCTCGATACGCTGAACGAATGGATGCAAGAAAAATGAAAAGTGAAGGTTTGACCGGCCTGACGACGGTAAGTGTCGATTGGGAAGAGCCGGCTGTAATTATTCTCGACCAGACGCAATTGCCCAGCCGGGAAGCATATCTCCGCTTATATACTCCGGAGGAGATTTGGGAAGCCATTTATCACCTGAAGGTGAGGGGGGCCCCGGCGATCGGAGTTGCTGCTGCCTATGGCATGGCGGTTTGTGCACAACAATTCGGGGAACAGTCTTTTTCCGTTTTTTTTCAAAAATTTACGGAGGTAAAAAAATACCTGGCTTCTTCACGTCCTACTGCTGTAAATTTATTTATGGCTTTGGACCGGATGGAAAAATGTGTTTTGTCGTTGCAGGATCAGCAGGTTGATACAATAAAAATAAAATTGCAGCAGGAGGCGGAAGCTATCCGGGCAGAGGATGCGGCTGCTTGCCGGAGTATCGGGGAATGGGGATTAAGTGTTTTACAACCGGGAATGGGGCTGCTGACTCATTGTAATGCCGGACATCTCGCAGTTTCTGCATATGGTACGGCTTTGGCTCCTGTTTATTTGGGGCAGGAGCGTGGTTATCATTTTAAAGTGTATGCAGATGAAACCCGTCCATTGTTACAGGGGGCACGTTTGACTGCCTTTGAACTTCAGAAAGCAGGAGTCGATGTCACTTTGATCTGTGATAATATGGCTTCCTGTGTGATGGGACAGGGAAAGGTGCAGGCTGTTTTGGTAGGATGCGACCGGATAGCGGCTAATGGAGATGTTGCTAATAAAATAGGTACTTCCGGAGTTGCTGTTTTAGCTAAATATTATGGAATTCCTTTTTACGTACTTGGACCGACTTCTACAGTTGATCTAAAATGTCCGGATGGGGCACATATTCCCATTGAAGAACGGCAAGCCGGTGAAATCACAGAAAAATGGTATACCCGACGGATGGCACCTCCGGAAATAAAGGTGTATAACCCTGCTTTCGATGTGACCCGTCATGAATTGATCACGGCAATCATTACCGAAAAAGGGATTTTATATCCTCCTTTTGATCGTGTCCTCTCTAAATTGTAGTGCTTAGTGCTTCACTGATTACTGCTGTCGCACCCAGTTGGCTGTTCACATATTCCAATGCCTTTTGTCCGGCAGTTTCTGCAATTGCCGGATGCTGAATCAGGCTGTCCAGGATCTCCGGGAGTTCTGCCCCGTTGGAAATGCTGAAAGCTCCGCCTTCCCGGATCAGGCTGACCGCTTCGTTGAATTTTTGATATTTGGGTCCGAAAATTACCGGTATTCCATACACGGCAGCTTCAAGGGTATTGTGGATACCGACTCCGAAACCTCCGCCGATATAAGCGATCTTCCCATACCGGTAAATCGATGAAAGCAGACCGATACAATCGATAATCAGTACCTCCTTATCGGCCAAATCAATATTTTCCGAGGTGTAGCGGACTACCTTCTTCCGGCATTTGTCCAAAATCGCTTTGATGTGATTTTCCCCGATTTCGTGAGGGACGATAATCCATTTATAACCGTCCGGATGGCAGTTGATATATTCCAGGAGAATTTCTTCATCGGGTGGCCAGGTGCTGCCGCAGACGATGGCGGGGCGGCCGTCACAGAATTGCTCTACTTTGACGATTTGTTTTGCATTTTCCGCGATCTGTTTTACCCGGTCGAAACGGGTATCTCCTGTCAGTCTGACATTTTTTATGCCGATGGATTTCAGTAATTCCACCGATTGCCCGTCCTGCACGAACAATTCTTTGAAGCATCCCAGCATCCGCCGGTGGAGTTTTCCCCAACTTTTAAAAAAAGGCTGGTTGGGACGGAAAATGGCTGAGATGAGATATACCGGGATGTTTCGTTTGTTCAGTTCGTTCAGGTAGTGGAACCAGAATTCATATTTGATAAAGACCGCTGCATCCGGACGGAATTTTTCAATCAGGCGGACCGCATTGCGTCGCGTATCTCCCGGCAGATAAAGGATGTAATCTGCACCGGTATAATTTTTGCGGATTTCATAACCTGAGGGCGAAAAAAAGGTAAGCAGGATTTGGGTTGCCGGTTCTGCGGCCTTCAAGGCTTCGATTACCGGGCGGCCTTGTTCGAATTCGCCCAAAGAAGCGGCATGAAACCACACCAAACGACCTTCTCCCCGTTGTATACCGGCTGCTTTTTTCCAGACTTCTTTTCTGCCTTTATGTAAAAGGGCTGCTTTTTCATTGAAAGGAGCTGCCAATTGTATAGCCAGATGATATGCCTGAATTCCAATATTATATAAGAATGCCATAACGATACTTTGAATATAGGCCGCAAAATTAATAATAAAACCCGAATGATGCGCTTTTCTTCTTTCTGCTTTTTTTTAACCTTTAACTTTTTACTTTTACCTTTTTCCTTCCTATCTTTGTCCCGTCATTGTGGAAAGATTTGGCTGATTGCAACCACAGAAAAAAATTGCTAAAATGCATATACTTCTGAATTCAACCATCCATTGCCTTTCCCGTAATATAATTAACCGATTGGATATTGATTGCGTATAGTACATTTTCAATTTTCAATTTTCAATTTTCAATTAAATTATGGGATATTTATTTACTTCAGAGTCTGTATCGGAAGGGCATCCTGATAAGGTTGCCGATCAGATTTCGGATGCAGTGCTCGACCGGATTCTGGCGTTCGACCCGGAAGCAAAAGTAGCCTGTGAAACTTTGGTGACAACCGGACAAACTGTCATTGCAGGCGAGATTAAAACAAAGACTTATGTAGACGTGCAGCAAGTGGCCCGTGAAGTGATCAATGAGATCGGCTACACCAAGAGTGAGTATATGTTCGACGGAAATAGTTGCGGGGTATTTTCTGCGATCCACGAACAATCGCCGGATATCAACCGGGGAGTGGTGCGTGAAGATCCGATGGAACAGGGAGCCGGTGATCAGGGGATGATGTTCGGTTATGCCTGTAACGAGACCGATAATTATATGCCGTTGTCCCTGGAATTAGCCCATCTTTTACTGAAAGAATTGGCTCAAATCCGGAAAGAGGGTCAGTTGATGCAATATCTGCGTCCCGATTCGAAATCACAGGTGACCATCGAATACGGTGATGAAGGGAAACCGGTCCGTATACATACGATTGTCATTTCTACCCAGCATGACGATTTCATCAAGCCGGCCAACGAAACGCCGGAAGCCCAGCTGAAAGCCGACGAGGCTATGGTGGAATGGATCAGAAAAGATATCGTCGATATTCTGCTGCCCCGGGTAAAGGCCCTGTTGCCAAAACGGGTACAGGCTTTATTCGATAAAAATGTCATTCTTTTTGTCAACCCGACCGGTAAATTTGTGATCGGAGGTCCTCATGGAGATACAGGGCTGACAGGGCGTAAGATTATCGTCGATACCTACGGGGGGAAAGGAGCCCACGGTGGGGGAGCTTTCTCCGGAAAAGACCCTTCGAAAGTCGATCGGTCTGCTGCCTATGCTGCCCGTCATATCGCTAAAAATATGGTAGCAGCGGGGATAGCCGACGAGATCCTGATCCAGATTTCCTATGCGATCGGCGTTGCCCGTCCTGTAGGAGTGTATGTGAATACTTACGGTACTTCGAAAGTCA
>OGIO01002502.1_pt1 | contig 10741 bp, 7 predicted proteins | sample 1571841 | NCBI WGS metagenome assembly OGIO01 (sample SAMEA2582111, study PRJEB24529) | metagenome | biome: Human gut stool | place: China | collected 2011
AAAGCCAGACGGTGTCACCGTCAAAGGTAGTATCAATTTTGGTCAGGCCATCTTCCGTGGTGTAAATGAGGATGGAATTTTTAGGAGAGGCATCTGGACAATTCATTTTAAGCACCTCATTCCGTGTACGTGGTACAGTGGAAGAGGAACCTTACCACTGTATTGGGACAAATATTGCAAGAAAATTATATCATGATGCAAGAGCGGCATCAACCGTATCTTGTTGATTTTCGTTGTTGGTTGAGGATATAGCGTTGTCTATTCCCAAGACCGATGCGTACTTCTCGATCACATCGGCTAGAAAGGTTGCGAATGCGCTCCATTCATCGAGTGTGGGCGTAGAGCATTCCGAAGGGGTGGGATTGTTTTTGTACGATGAAAATTATTCAATAGGCAACCCCATTTCCTTGTGGCCCAGTCCAGCAGGGTGTAGAGAAGCTTTGCCGTGTGGCTCAAGTCGGTATCCAGCAGAAAGCGGGGATAGGGCAGATATTGCGGCAGTGGCATATTGGGTTTCAAGTAATCCGAAATGGAATTCACCTCCATTTTTACATCCGAATTAGTGCTAAACCGTTTGAGAGTTTTGGTTTCCATCATTGTTCAGACGATCTTTTACCGTCTGAAGATACCGACTGGCACGGTCGATAAAAATCAGTAGCTTCTCATTGTTCTTCGGTTCGGTAAGAATATCCGGGTATTCACGAAAGCACATTTCCCACCGCCGGACAAAATCCTCCTGCGCTCCCTGAATCTCGCACATCATGGCTTCGCCATCTGCCAAACGGCGAGGGGAATAGATGCTCTTGACGGCATCCTTGAGATTCTGTTTTTCTTCCTTGTTGAGTCCTTTCTTATGCCCCTGAATGTCTTGCTTGAAGGTCGTTATAAACTCATTACCCTTTGAAGGCGAAGAATACGAATCTGTGATACTGGAATCCCGCTTGGCTTTATAGCCGTTCCACGTGATGATCGGATTCAGTACACATTCTTCTTTGAGGATGTTCATTTCCAATTGGTGGGTTTCTTCAAACGACGGAGGGTTGATTTGATTCTGGAACTCCGGATCGATTTTAAGCTGGTCCAGTTTTGTCATAGGTAAACCATCCTTTCTGAAATGAAATAGAATATCATTGCTCTTACGCCGTTCTCTCTGCATGGATTTCCTGCCCCTTTCCAGCGGCGTTTTCCGGCTCTCCCTTGCGGGGTCATCGCCGTGTATCCCATGCAGACGGTCATTCGGTTCTCAAGGTTCGATGAAGGCTTGTAGAAAGCATATCACAATGAAGCAGAAATTTTTAGGAAGCATTCCTTCCGGTTTTCAGTGGATTTTAGGAGAATCCCAAAGAAAAACCGGAAGGGATGCTTCCGCTTTTTACCTTCAAAACCGGAAGTAATAGCTTCGGTTTGATGCAATATTGAATGAATCAATGTCTATTTTTCTGAAATAATTTTTTCTCCAAGAAAATTTGCATATTCAGTGTCAGCGAGGAGGCACAGCCAGCACAATTTTGTGCTGAATATTGGGTTTGGGCGAAGCCCAACAAGTGCTTTTGAAGTCGGATTTGTAAAAAACAGATTCAAAAAATTGCGAGTTGGTACCAACTCGCCCTGCTTGTGGCGGTTGCAAATGCGAAAAATTTTTCTTGCAGAAAATAACCGTCCACTTCAAGTTGAACTTGAAAACAGACGGTCCTGATTGCAAAATGATTTTCAAATTTGGGAAGCACATGGAGGGGGTTCATAGCGCCCGCAAGCAAAGCAGATGTATATACATCTGCTTATTTTGCTCTGCAAAATACTGGTTGGGAACACCCAAACCCTTGAACTGCATCCGATGGATGCAGACTTAGCGTCTCCAAATGAGAAAGTTTATGGCTCTAACACATTGTCAACCATTGGTAAACAACTTTTCCAGTCAAAAAAGAAAATAGCAATGATTAAAGATGAACATTACGGAAAAATGTGATACAATAGAAAATGAAAATCCAAACAACAGGAGGAACCCCCTCGTGGCAAATAACGTGAACGTCAAAAAACTGGAAGCTGACCTGTGGGAGTCGGCAGATCTGCTGCGTGCAGGCTCTAAACTCACCTCGAACCAATACTGTATGCCGGTACTGGGACTGATTTTTCTGAGGTATGCGTACAGCCGCTTCAAACTGGTAGAGCAGGAGATCCTGAAAGACCGTCCCATGCGCGGTGGTCGGGTGCTGCCGGTGGAACAGAGCGACTTTGCCGAAAAGAGCGCACTGTTTCTGACCAAGGAGGCGCAGTACAATTACTTAGTCAATTTGCCCGCCAATATCCCGGAGCAGGGGCTGACCGGCATCGAGGGTAACCCTCTGAACAGTCTGGGCGAAGTGGTGAACAACGCCATGGAACTGGTGGAGCAGCAGAGCGAGCAGCTGCAGGGCGTTCTGCCGAAGGACTACACCATCTTCTCGGATGAGCTGCTGGGGGAACTGCTGCGCATCTTCAACAATGATGCGTTGGACGATGTGGGCGGCGATGTGATCGGCCGTATCTACGAGTACTTTTTGAATAAGTTTGCCAAGAATGTGGCACAGGACGACGGCGTGTTCTTTACGCCGAAATCGCTGGTGAAGATGATCGTCAATGTGCTGGAGCCTGCCCACGGCGTTCTGTTGGACCCGGCTTGCGGCAGCGGCGGTATGTTTGTGCAGACCGGCGACTTTGTAAACCATGCGGGCATGATCGCCAACAACACCATGACCTTCTACGGACAGGAAAAGGTGGAGTACAATGCCAAGCTCTGCCTGATGAATATGGCTGTGCATGGCCTGACCGGCGTGATCAAGTCCGGCGATGAAGCCAATACCTTCTATCACGATGCCCACAACCTGAACGGCTGCTGCGACTATGTGATGGCAAATCCGCCGTTTAACGTGGACAAGGTCAAGTCGGAGTCGGCGCAGAGTGCCGGGCGGTTGCCCTTTGGCCTGCCCGGCGTGAACAAGGCCAAGGAAATCGGCAACGCAAATTATCTGTGGGTGTCCTATTTCTACTCCTACCTGAACGAGCATGGCCGTGCGGGTTTTGTGATGGCGTCCTCGGCTACCGACAGTCAGGGCAAAGACAAGGACATCCGTGAAAAACTTATCCAGACCGGCCATGTGGACGTGATGATGAGCGTGGGCAACAACTTCTTCTACACCAAGAGCCTGCCCTGTTCGCTGTGGTTTCTGGATAAGGGCAAACCGGAACATCTGCTGGACACCGTATTGTTCATCGACGCCCGCAACTATTATACCGTGGTGGACCGCACTCAGAACGAGTGGAGCGACTGGCAGCTGAAGAACCTCAACGCCATTGTCTGGCTCTATCGCGGCGAGGTGGACAAGTACAAGGTGCTTCTGGCGGAGTATCACGCAGAACTGGCGGACGACCGCCCCTTTGCAGAGATTCAGGCCGCACTGGAACAAAACGTGCAGGCCAAGCGGGAAGAAGCCAAAGCCGCTGTGGAGGCAGCACCCCGCAAAGAGCGCAAAGCTACGCAGGAAAAGTTCGACAAGGAACTGGAAGCCCTCAGCGAGAAGCTGACCGTTGCCAAGGAGGCCGTCTGGCTCACCGAAAAGTTTGGCGAGGGCGTTTATCAGGATATTCCTGGTTTGTGCAAGGTGGCCAGCCGAGACACCATCCTCAACGAGAAAGGCGCATCCCTGACGCCCGGTGCCTATGTGGGCGTTGCACCCGTGGAGGATGACGGTGTGGATTTTGCCCAGCGGATGAAGGAAATCCACAAGGAGCTGCTGGAATTGCAGGCAGAGTCCAACCGCTTGATGGAAACCATCTCGAAGAATCTGGAGGAGATGGGGGTATGAAATGGGAAAAGGTGAAACTGGGGGATATTTGCAAGTATGTGACCTCAGGAGGAACGCCCAAAAGCTCTATAAAAGAATATTATGAGCCTAAGCAAATTCCATGGTTAAAAACTAAAGAAGTCAATTATTGCCGGATCTATGAAACAGAGGCGTATATTTCAAAAGACGGATTGGATAATTCTAGCGCAAAGATGATTCCACAAAATTCGGTGATTGTTGCGATGTACGGACAAGGTGATACAGCTGGAAGAGTAGCGATAAACAAAATTCCACTAACGACAAATCAGGCGTGCTGCAATCTTATCATAGATGAAACTAAGGCATACTATGAATTTGTATATTATCAATTGGTTACGCTGTATGAAAAAATGGTTTCATTAAAGAATGGTGGAGCACAGCCAAATTTGAATGCAGCGATAATTAAAAGTATGGAGATTAAACTTCCACCGTTAAAAACACAGCGGTATATTGCTGATATTCTTTCTTCCTATGACAATCTGATTGAAAACAACCAAAAACAAATCAAATTGCTGGAAGAAGCAGCCCAGCGGCTATATAAAGAGTGGTTTGTGGATTTGCGCTTTCCGGGGCATGAAAACACGAAATTTGTGGATGGCGTGCCGGAGGGGTGGAATTGGTGCAAACTAGAGGATGCCATTCAGCTTGACCCGAAAGTTACCTTGACAAAAGAAAGAATGAAGCAGTTTATTCCGATGTCGGCACTTAGCACATCATCAATGGTGTTGGATGAAAGCCAATTTACAGAAACTACATCTAATTCTGGAAGTAAGTTTCAAAATGGTGATACGTTACTTGCAAGAATTACACCATGTTTGGAAAACGGCAAGACTTCGTATGTGTCTGGGATCAAATCTGATGAAGGAGCAGTTGGCTCGACAGAATATATTGTGATGCGAGCTAAAACTATTAACTCATATATGGTTTATCTTTTGGCAAGAACAGACGATTTTCGCCAAAGTGCAATCAATAGCATGAGTGGAAGCGATGGACGCCAGCGTGTGAAATCGGATAAACTGAAAATGCTGGATTATTTGCATCCGACTAGCGAATTAGTAGAGAAGTTCGAAAATGTTGAGGAACCGATTTTTGAGAAAATCTATAGACTGAGCAAACAGATGCAACAGGCAAAGCAAGCAAGAGACTTGCTGTTGCCAAAGTTGATGAGTGGAGAAGTGGAGGTGTAAAGATGCCAAGAAGAAATTTTTTGCAGATTTTACAAGATGCCAAAATTGATATTAAAAGGGAATATCAGAGACTATTTGATTTGTTTTATACACAAAGTGCTCCCGATTATAATGGAAGATATCAAACTTTAAGGCAAGTCTGTGAAAATAACTTTCTGATTGTTCCATTTAGGGGGACGTGTTTGTCATTAAATGATTTTGATGACTTTTATAACTATAATTTTGAAAGAGAACCATGGGGATTTAATCTGGATTATCTTCTCTCTTTTTGCGAATATTCCTATAACTTCATAAAGTGGATGAGCCCACAAAATCCGTTATGTATTAGCGGAAGCGAGAGTCAGCAGCAATTTTATCTCCAGCAAGTAAAAACTGTAATTGAAGAGATAGGGTATATGGAAACAATAGAGCAAAACATTACGCTATTTGTTCCCAAAAAACAAGAAGCAATAGCAGTGTCTGAAATTGTGGCTCCTGAAATCTCTTATAAAGTACTTGAATATAATCACTATACGATGAAAGGTGATATTGCACGAAAAAGAGAAACTCTTCGTATATTGGCTGACCAGTTAGAACCAAAGCGTGCGGAACTGGCAACAATAAATAAAGAACTGGCAAGTAATGTGTTCTTTATGTTCAATAACATGAATATCCGGCATAACAACCGCACAAAAGGAAACAAGAACAACTATAAAGAAGTGATTGCTGAGATGTCGCAGGACGAACTTGAAAACTGGTATGATGAAACATATCAATTATGTCTGCTGGCATTTTTGGAATTGGACAATGTGGAAAGAACAAAGAAAGTGGCCAAACTAAAGACGAGCTTTGGAAAATAAAAGCATAGAAGAAAAGAAGGTGTTTCTTTGGTGTATGAAAGTGGTCCTTGGAAAGAGGACTTAAAGAGAAGAAGACAATTATTGCTTCAGTATAATACAAAAGAACACTTTGAAAAAGACGAAGATAAAGCGTATACTGTTATCGAAAAAGCGATTTTCTATTCGGCATTCATCATTCGGAAACTATTGGATTGTAACGGAAAAATGAGTGATGAAGCAGACCAATACGCAATTAAGGTAACCGAGTGGAAACCTACAAGGAAAATTACAGTGATGCACCGTGGGCCCAGAGAAGGAGAATTCGACTGGGAGGAAGGAAGAGCAAAAAATGTCTTGGGAAATAAAGTGTGTAATTGGTTAATACATTCGTTTGTATTCCTTACAGAAGTAAACGAAGATGGAACGATAGAGTCTTTTTTGGTTTCGTCGGATTATGATAAAAATAAAGTGGCATATCAAGTAGAGATTTCCGAGTGGGAAAAATATATGAAGTTCATAGAAACCGATTGGGTTGTATCTTTGCATTCGCATTATGACGAAAAGAAACAAGACTACGTTTTTACCAAGAAAGAGCGTGGGTAATAGGAGGAATAGAAAATGAGCCGCGAATACTCCGAAAATGTCCTTGTCCAGAACAGCGCAGGCAACCTGCTGCAAAATGTTCTGGGCTGGGAGGTGGTGCTGGCTTACAACTCCGAAAAGCTGGGGCCGGACGGGACGTTGGGCCGCACCAGCTATGGGGAAGTGCTGCTAACCCGGTATTTTCGGCAGGCGCTTTTGCGCTTGAACCCGTGGCTCACCCCGAACCAGCTGGACGAGGTGCAGAAGAAATTCACGGCACACGTTTCCACCGCATCCCTGATGCAGATCAATGAGGAAAAGTATTTTCTTCTGCGGGATGGCATCCCGGTGACGGTCAAGCGGCCGGATGGCCGCACCGAAACGCGGAGTGCGGCGGTGATCGACTTCAAAAACCCGGGAAACAATCATTTCCTTGCCGTAAAAGAAATGAAGATCCACTCGCAGCTGTACCGCCGCCGGACGGACATTGTGGGCTTTGTCAATGGCATTCCGCTGCTGTTCATCGAGCTGAAAAAGCCCACCGTGGATGTGCAGAACGCCTACATAGACAACTATCGGGATTACCTCGATACCATTCCACAGTTGTTCTATTACAATGCCTTTCTTATGCTGTCCAATGGATTGGAAGCCAAGGTGGGCACGCTGGGCAGCAAGTACGAGTTTTTCCACGAGTGGAAGCGTCTGAAGGAAAGCGATGCAGGCAGCGTGGAACTGGAAACCATGCTGCGGGGCATCTGCGAGAAAAAGACCTTCCTCGATCTGCTGGAAAACTTCATCCTTTACGACCATTCCGGTGGGCGCACCACCAAGATTCTCGCCCGCAACCACCAGTATCTCGGCGTCAACGAGGCCGTCAGTGCTTACGAGAACCGCAAGCTGAAAGACGGCAGGCTGGGTGTGTTCTGGCACACACAGGGGTCTGGCAAGAGTTATTCGATGGTCTTTCTGGCGCAGAAGATCCGGCGCAAGTTTGCAGGCTCGCCCACCATTGTGGTGCTGACCGACCGTGACGAGCTGAACCGGCAGATCAGCGATACCTTTGAAAACTGCGGTCTGCTGGGCAAGACAAAGGCTTCACAGTTCATTGCATCCAGCGGTACAGACCTTGTAAAAAAGCTGCAGGGCAACCCCAGCTTTGTGTTTACCCTGATCCAGAAGTTCAATCTGCCCGAGGAGCCGCCCATCTACCCGGATCACGACATTCTGATTTTGTCGGATGAAGCCCATCGCAGCCAGTACGGCATTTTTGCAGACAACATGATGCACCTGCTGCCCACGGCATCCCGCATCGGCTTTACCGGTACGCCGCTTCTGGCGGATGATCATATCACGGAACGCACCTTTGGCGGATACCTGTCGGTGTATGATTTCAAGCGGGCGGTGGAGGACGGCGCAACGGTGCCGCTGTACTATGAAAACCGTGCGGATAAGATCGCCCAGTTGGACAAGCCGGAGATCACCGGGCGGATCCTGGATGCCATTGAAGCTGCCGACCTTGATCCCTCGCAGGAGGAAAAGCTGGAACGCGAGTTTGCAAAGGAGATCCATATTCTCACCGCAGATGAACGGCTGCGTTCCATTGCAAAGGACTTTGTGGAGCATTACTCTGACCTTTGGACCAGCGGCAAGGCAATGTTTGTCTGCCTGAATAAGGTCACCTGTGTGCGGATGTACAACTATGTGCAGGAATGCTGGCAGGCAAAGATCAGGGAGCTGGAAGCCCGGCAGGGCACAGTGACCCAGCAGGAAGCACAGGAGCTTGCCCGTAAACTGGCATGGATGAAAGAAACCGAAATGGCAGTGGTGATCAGTCAGGAGCAGAACGAGGTGCAGACCTTCAAAAAGTGGGGACTGGATATTCTGCCGCACCGTGCCAAAATGGAAAAACGAGAGCTGGATAAAGAATTCAAGGACAGCAAGAATCCGTTCCGGGTGGTGTTCGTCTGTGCCATGTGGCTGACGGGCTTTGATGTAAAGTGTCTGTCCTGTCTGTATCTGGACAAGCCGTTGAAAGCCCATACCCTGATGCAGACTATTGCTCGTGCAAACCGTGTTTCGGAGGGCAAGAGCAACGGCCTGATTGTGGACTATATTGGTATCGTAAAGGCGCTGCGCAAGGCTCTGGCAGATTATACGGTCAGCAAGAACAGCCCGGCGGGCATTGACCCAACGGTGGACAAAACGGAGCTAATTCAGCGTATTTGCACGGTCATCGGAAAAACGGACGGCTTTCTGGCAGAGCACGGGTTCAGGCTGCAGGAATTGGTGGACGCACAGGACTTTGAAAAGATGAACCTTGTACAGGATGCAGTCAACGCAATGTGCGAGACGTTGGAAACCAAGAAAACCTTCCAGATCTATGCGTCTGAACTGGCGCGGCTGTTCCGCTACGCAGACCGTGACGATGTGGACGATGCCGTGCGCGCCCGGAAAAACGCAATTCTCGCCATCTACGAGGGCTTGCAGCAGAAGCGGAAACACGCGGACAATACCGACCTGATGGTGCAGATCAACGGCATCGTCAACGAGTACATCCATGTGGAAAAGCCGGATCGGGAGGCTGCACCATCCCGGCAGTTTGACATCAGTAAAATTGATTTTGACTTGCTGAGCCGGGAGTTCGCCCACACCCGGCGGAAGAATCTCTTGCTGCGCGATCTGGATGAACTGGTGAATCAGCAATTGGAGAAGATGCTGTTTGCAAATCCGCGGCGCATTGATTATTATGACCGCTATCAGGAAATCATCGATGCCTACAATGCGGAGCAGAACCGTGCGACCATCGAGAAAACCTTCATGGATCTGATGGAGCTTGCAAGTTCACTGGACACGGAGCAGCAGCGCTATGTGCGTGAGGGCTTTTCCAGCGATGAGGAACTTTCAGTGTACGATTTGCTGTTTTCGGAGAACCTCACGAAGCAGGAAATTGAAACGATCAAGAAGGTGTCTGTGGACTTGTTGACAAAAATCAAACAGCAGATCGCCAAACTCGACCATTGGACGGACAAGCAGGAAACTAAGGCGATTGTGGATAACCTGATTCGCAATACCCTTTGGCAAGAACTTCCCAATAGCTATGATGTAAGCGATATCCAGACCTACCAGAAGAAAATCTACGAGTATGTATATATGCGCTACCCGGAAGTAGCATAACGCAAAAATCACCCCAGAGAGAACGCACAAGAGGCTATTCTCTCTGGGGTGATTGCGTATCAAATCATCTGAAAATGCCGCAACGCTTCCACGATCGCATCCTCTTTTTCTTTCGGACACTTGGGAGGAGAAAGTTTGAAAAAACAGACGGGCGGGTGTGAAGGCGGGTAAATCGACATGGAAAAGATCAAAGCGGATGCTTCCCGAAAAACTGCTGGGCAATTCCATCCAGCTGTGCGGTGATTTGCCGAAAATCCTGATTCAGATCCAATGTGCGTGCACCGATCTGATTGCCGCCTAAGTTGAAGAGACAATTCGGCGTGATGGCTTCCTGCGTTTTGGCGTAGACTAGCAGCCCGGAAACGTTTCCAGTATGGGCAGCATCCTGATTTTTGACGTAGGTATAGATCTGGTAGAGGTTAGCAGAATGCAGGGTCTCTTTATGGAATTGCTGCTGCAGGGTGCGGCCGTAATACTTGGCATCCAGAATGAGAACTTTTTCGCGAAAACGCAGAAAAATATCGGTTTGCATGGCAGGGAGAAACCGCAGCATGGCAGCATCGTGCTCTCCCACAAGATCCCATTTGACCTGCGCAGCCTTGACCTCAGTAAGGTAGGGATGATTTTGTCGGTAATACTCCAGAATAAAGCGTTCGTACAGCTTTGCCATGCGTTCATCCGAAAATGCTGTCATTTTATAGCTGCCGTTTTCGGTGGTCTGCAGCATATCGTGCAGCACGAAATAGCAGAGATTCAACAGCATCTCGTAATTCTGGTTGCTCCGCTGATAATGTAACTGCTTCCATGGGATTTGAGAGGGAAGCAGTGCAGAAACCGTGTCCAGAAACAGAAGCGCTTTCTTCAATTCCACTTTGCGCTCAGTAGAAACATTCTTATCCCGAAGCAGCACATGCAGGGTGGTTTTCAGAATCTGGTTATACAGGTTATCCTCGGAAAGCTCGTCAAAGGTACAGGCGACCTGTGGCTTGTGCTGGATACGGGTCTTAATGGTCTGCGGAAGATCCAGCTTTCCACGCAAAACTGACCGGGTCTCGCTTCGGGAAACATATTCTCGATAGAGCCCCTGCTTCAGCTGCCGGGAAACGCCCTTTGCAAGGAT
>OGIO01002509.1_pt1 | contig 10718 bp, 9 predicted proteins | sample 1571841 | NCBI WGS metagenome assembly OGIO01 (sample SAMEA2582111, study PRJEB24529) | metagenome | biome: Human gut stool | place: China | collected 2011
AAGCTCTGAATTTTCATCCAGAATGATCGTCTTATTGTCTCCCTTGAGACTTGCCTTTAACGCGTCCAGACTGCGGATATAATTATAGTAATCGGCCTTTCCCTCGTCATTGTACGCGCCGGAAAGGATCCTCATATACTCTGCCTCGCCTTCTGCCCGGATCTTCTCCGCCTGGGCCTGGGCCTCGGAAATGATGATAGAGACTTCTTTATCCGTACTGTTCTTGATGACATTGGACTGGTACTCACCGTCTGCGATATATCCGGCAGCGATATTCTGCCGTTCGGAGATCATACGCTGGTAAACAGCCTCCTTGTTGGAATCCGGGAGGTCTAAAAGCTTCGTCTCCACCTTTTTTACCTTGATTCCGTAACTGTCCAGAGAAGAACCGATCTTTTCTGTGATCATCTCTGCCAGCTTTCCGTCACGGCCGGAGATCACATCTGCCTGATCCGTGGAGGAAATGACATTTTTTACAGCATTATATACAACGACGGAAATTCGGCTTTCTGCATTTGCTTTGTTTGCTCCGAGTCTGGACAGGTATGCCAGCGGATCTGTAACACTCCACAATGCAAAGGAATCCGTTACCATCACCTTTTTATCCCTTGTATTTACCTCACTCGGAATAAGGTCATAGATCATCTCATAATTAGGAATCGACTGTGTTGTCTGAAGAAACGGGATCTTAAAGCTGAGACCCGGCGTCTCGACCACCCGGACCACTTTTCCAAACTGGAGAATGAGCTTATACTCGTCATTGTATGTGCTCACCATACTGCCCTTAAGCAGAACAATGACCAGAAGGAGAACAATGAGCCCTATGATTCTTTTTCCTGTCTTTTTCATTTAGTTCCCTCCTCCTGTCTGTGCTGCGCTGCCGGAAGCTGTCTCTGAAAATGGTTCTAACGGCAGCAGCGTCTGTGTGCCGTTTCCACCGGTGATGATAACCTTGAGATCCGGTAGAACTTCCTCCATAGTCTCATAGAACATGCGCTTTTTCGTGATCAGCGGGTACTTCACATACTCCGCGTATGTGTCCTCGAAACGCGCCACCTGTCCGTTTGCCTCGTTGATCCGCTGTTCCTTGTATGCCTCGGCATCCTGCAAAAGCTTATCGGCCTTTGCCTTCGCCTCCGGAATGTTCTCAGACTGATATTTCTTTGCGGAGTTGATCGCCGTCTCCATGCCCTGTTTCGCATCCTCAACCGCCTTGAACGCATTCGCCACATCATCTCTCGGCATTTCCGTATCCTGAATCGACACGTTGTAGATTCCATATCCGATATTTTCCTCGACGAGACGGTTTGTGAGCTGCTCTTTGATCCGCTCCTGAATCTGGGTCTTTCCGGTGGTGATCACATCATCAACATTATAAACGCCGACGGTATCGCGGATATAGCTCTGAGCCAGGTTCTTGATGATAGACTCGTACACACTTCTGTGGCGCACCGCCTGAACCGGATCTGTGACCATGTATTCCACATAGAAATCCACGTTTGTCAGATTGAAATCCTTTGTGATCATCAGGCTCTCGTTCTCGATAGATACCGGATTGTCTATGGAGGCGCCGTCCGCCCGGGCCGGGTCCGTCGTGTAGCCGATCTGCATACCCGTGATGGCTTTGGAAACCTTAGTCACGCGCTGGATCACCGGAATTTTAAAGTGAAGACCCGATGCCTCCTCCACTGCCGGTTTTCCGAACGTGGTGACCACCGCCATCTCCTCCTCGGAAAGAGTATAGAAGCTGTCAAAGGAAAGCACTGCCACCACAAGGACGATCACAACTGCAGTCACCGCAAGACCTGTGTTCTTCGGAACCCGGATCCCCGGTCCCTTCTTCTTCTCCTTCTTCCCGGAACCTTCCTCCGGCTGTTCGTACACCACGCGCTCTGCCTTATTTTCTTTCCGCTTCTTTGCACCCGCAAAGAGTTCGTCCAGTGTCCCGTTCTTTTTTAACGCCCGGAACACGAACGCCGCGATCACAACGAGCCATATGACCATCTCAATCATTCGCTGTCTCCTCCTTTTTCTTCCTTCCGGTCAAGATCCTGCTGGATCCCTTCCAGGTAATGGACATACATGTCCCGGTGGCTCCGGATCCTGTACGCTTCCGGCACCACCTCATCATAGGTAAAGCTTTTTCTTCCGCCCTCTTCCATCCGTACCCAGAAACGGTTCACCACATCAAAAGGAACATAATAGATCTCGTTCTCCGCTGTAAAGGAGAGGATAATGAAGGCAACTCCGCCCTGGGCTTCAAATTCCTTCATGAACGCGATCTGGTGCGGGTGGATGTTCTGAAGTGGGAACGTCCGCACTGCGCATTCCTTCGCGTCAAAGCAGACCGGAATCCCCTGAACCGCGCCGATATAGTCGACTGTACTTTTCATATCAAAGTACGCCAATGTGATATGGCGGCTCTTTTTGTCGATCTCGATGGGCGTGATCGGGGTCGGGATCTTCTGGATCAGTGCCAGCTTCTTTTCCCGGTAGCTGTCATTGGTCCGGTTGATCAGATCTTCCAACGTGGAACCACGAAGGCCCCTGGTTTTCCATGTTCCCATAGCTGTTCCTTATCACCAATGCAAATATTTTCGAGTGATTTACATAAGTTTTTTATGTCAACCACTTGCTTGCCACATGCCTGTCCGGCGCTGCCAGATTTTATGGCAGCCTGATCCCGGTCTCTTTCAGTACCGAAGCAAAATATCCCGGCATCGGCGCCTCAAACACCCTCCCGGAAAGATAGGCAAACGGTTCCGCAAGCTTCGGAAACTCCAGACGGTAAGAATGTAAAAGCTGATACTTCACGGTCCGCCCTGAGGGGTTCACCTTCGAAACTCCGCCGTACTTGGAATCCCCCACGATCGGATGTCCAAGAGACGCTAAATGGGCGCGGATCTGATGGGAACGTCCGGTCAGAAGTGTCACCTTGAGCAACGTAAACTTTCCGTCCGTCGCGATCGGCTCATATTTTGTCCGGATCCGTTTCGGCTCCTCGTCTCCGTCTCTTCCTCCAAATCGCTTTGCCTCCGCCTCCGTGAGGATCCGCACCTGATTCTTCTTCTCATCCTTTAAAAGCCAGCCGTCCACCGTCTTCACGTCCCGGATCACACCGGATACGAGACACTGATAATACTTGTGGATCGAGCGGTCTTTAAACACGCCGGAAAGCATCTGAAGACCCGCCAGAGACTTTCCTGCTGCCACGATACCGCTGGTATTCCGGTCCAGACGGTTGCAGACCGAAGGGCGGAACGCGCGGAGCCCGCTCTCCGTGAGCTTGCCGCTCCCCAAAAGATAATCGATCAGATACTCCACCAGAGACTCATCGGTCTCCTTAGCCTTCTGCGACAGCATCCCCGCCGGTTTGTTGACCAGAATGATCTCGTCATCCTCATAGAGAATATCGAGATCTACTTTCTTTACCTCCTGCACCTGAACACTGGAAAATTTTTCGATGGTGTCCTCCGCAAGAAACAGCTTCACGACATCGCCTTCGGCGAGTTTTTCATTTCCCTCACACTTTTTCCCGTTCAGCGTGATGTTCTTCTTGCGCATCATCTTATAGAAAAAGCTCTTCGACGCCTCATTCATGTACTTCGCGAGAAATTTATCCAGTCGCTGTCCCGCCTCGTTCTTTTCAATCACGATCTCTCTCATCTTTTATTCCCCTACATGGACAGACTCTTTAATAACTTTAAAACATGTGGAGCGCTTCCGTCATCCTCTTCCTCTGTGACGTTCTTAAGCTCAGAAAGCCTCCGTAGGAACTTTTTCTCCTCGTTCATGACCTTCGCGTTTCCGTCCAGCTTCCAGCCGACTAACATCTCGTTTAAAAATATCTCCGCTTTCTTCCGGTCCACTTTCGGGTTCGTGCAGTAGAGATACACTCCGGTCGGATGAACGACCGCCGCATCGACCGGCATGATCAGATCGTTGGAGGTGATGACCAGATCATATAAGATCGGGAATTTGTCCTCGTACGGGAGACACGCCTTGTGGAGCTCCTCCGGGACCTCCGGGATCCTCGATGCGACGACAAGCGGGGATGCCAGGTTCGCCATTGGGAGTACCGTGAGGATCGCACTGATCGTGATGAGATTCTTATAGATCTGCTCCGTGACAAAATTTCTTAAGATAAGCTGTGCCACGATCGCCAGGATGAACAGGACAACGAAGAAAAGCTGACGCTTTTTGTAGGCAGTCCTGTATCCATAGGTTCCTTTTTCCAGTCGTAATTTCAAATCTTTTTCCTCTTTTCCGGGAACTGCTCAGATGTCCGCAGTCCCTTTTTCTATTGCTATATGTGATGCGTAAGACCAGCCCGCATGCGGTGTGCGGTCCGGCAGTTACCAGTTGATAAACCCCATTAAGATCTCGTGGGGAACGATCCGGCAGAGAACGTAAAACGCCTTCATCCACGGTCCGTACACTGAGATCCGTTTGCCTTTCATGCTGTCCATGAGTGCCTTTTTTACTACCTTTTTCGGCTCCGCCATCGTGAGCTTCTTGATCGGAGCGAGTTTTCCCCCGTCCAGGGCGATCCCGAAGAATTCCGTCTCCACCGGCCCCGGACATACTGCCGTCACATAGATATTTTTCTTCTTCAGCTCCACGGCCAGCGCCCGGCTGTAGCTTAACACAAAGGATTTTGATGCCGCGTAGACAGCAAAGCCCGGCTGGGGCATAAACGCCGCCGCGGAGGCAAACTGGATGATCCTGCTGTTCTTTGAGATATACGGAAGCACCATCTCCGTCACGGCAACCAGCGCCTCATCGTTTAAGCGCACCATTCCGACCGAGAGGTCCCGCCGGATCGTTCCGACCGCCCCGGTCTTTCCGTATCCTGCGCCGTTTACCAGGATCTTGACGTTCGGCTGCTCTCTCTTTAAAAGGACGGAGAGTGCGCCGAGGTCCTCCTCACTCGTGAGATCAAGCGGCAGGATCCGAAGACGGACCGGAACCTTTCCGACAAGCTCCCCGAGTCTCTCTTTTCTCCTCGCGACTACCCAGATCTCCTCCAGCGCTGCGAAATGATCCGCGAGAAGATACACCATCTCCCGTCCCATTCCCGATGACGCGCCGGTCACGATCGCAATTTTCTTTCCGCTCATGTGATCTGCCTTTCTGAATGAAATGTTGACCGGTATCTGTTCTGATATGATCCCGGACCGTTCTTTATTTCCTGTTTCTTCCCTGCTGCGGTCTTGGTTTCGGCTTCCTGCCGCCGGTCTGGCCTGCCATCCCTTTCGCCCTGCCTGATACGGTCTGACGGCTGTCATTTCTGGTTTTTCCGGCCTGCGATGCGAAGCGGCTGTCATTTCTGCTCTTCTCGGACCGTGACGCAGCGCGGCCGTTATTTCCGCCATGTCTTTCGCCATCTCTCCGGGCGGAACCACCTCTGCCGGAAGCCGCTTTTCCCGAATGACCGGAATGGCCTCCGCCCGCCATGTCTTTCGCCATCTTCCGGGGCTTGATCAGACACTTCTGGTCAAATCCGATGAGGTCCTCTCGTCCGGCTTTGATCAGCGCCTCTTTCACAAGATCGTAGTTGTCCGGATTCCGGTACTGGATCAGGGCACGCTGCATCGCCTTTTCATGCGGGTTCGTCGGCACATAGACCGGCTCCATCGTCCGCGGATCGAGTCCCGTGTAGTACATACAGGTCGATATCGTCGAAGGTGTCGGGTAGAAGTCCTGTACCTGCTCCGGCATGTAGCCAAGGTCTCTCAGGTGTTCCGCAAGCTCCACTGCCTCTTTCAGCGTGGAACCCGGGTGGGAGGACATGAGATACGGGACAAGGTACTGCTTTAACCCGAGCTTCTCATTCATCTTTTTATATTCCTGCGCGAACTTCTCGTAGACCGCATTTTCCGGCTTTCCGAGAAGGCGGAGGACCTGGTCGGAGACATGCTCCGGCGCGACCTTCAGCTGTCCGCTGACATGGTACATGCAGAGTTCCCGGAGGAAATCCTTCTTTTTATCTGCGAGCACATAATCGAAACGGATTCCGGAACGGATAAAGACCTTCTTGACCTTCGGAAGCGCCCGGAGTTTCCTGAGGAGTGCGATATAATCCGTGTGATCCGCGATCAGGTTCTCGCATGGCTTCGGGAACAGACACTGTTTTCCCGGACATGCTCCGTATTTCAGCTGTTTCTTGCAGGCCGGGAAGCGGAAGTTCGCCGTCGGACCGCCGACATCATGGATATAGCCTTTGAAATCCGGCTCGTTTGTCAGATATTTGGCCTCCTCGATGATAGACTCATGGCTCCGAACCTGGATGATCCTGCCCTGGTGGAAGGTCAGCGCACAGAAGCTGCAGCCGCCGAAACAGCCGCGGTTGCTGATGAGGCTGAATTTCACCTCAGAGAACGCCGGGATCCCGCCCGCCGCGTCGTAGGACGGATGCCATTTTCTCATATACGGGAGCGCGTAGACATCATCCATATCCTGGACGGAGAGCGGTTTTGCCGGTGGGTTCTGGACCACATATAAATTGTCGCGGTACGGCTCCACCAGGCGTTTTCCGAAGAACGCATCCGTATTCTTATACTGGATCCCGAAGCTCTCCGCATACCGTCTTTTATCCGTTTTGATCTCATCATAGGACGGCAGGATCACCGCATCGTAGACGGAATCCAGACTGTCCGTTTTATAGACGGTTCCGTCGATGAATGTGATGTCCTTCACATCAAGCCCGGAATTTAAGGCGTCCGCGATCTCAACGATCGACTTTTCCCCCATTCCGTAGGAGATCAGATCCGCCTGAGAGTCCACGAGGATCGAGTGTTTTACTTTGTTTGACCAGTAATCGTAGTGTGCGAGACGACGTAAGCTCGCCTCGATCCCACCGATCACGATCGGGATGTCTTTGTAGACCGAGCGGATCAGGTTGCAGTAGACAACCGCCGCGTAATCCGGCCGTTTTCCCATCACACCGCCCGGCGTGTAGGAATCTTTATCGCGCCTTCTTTTCGAGACGGAATAATGGTTTACCATCGAGTCCATGTTTCCGGCGCTCACGAGGAAGCCGAGTCTCGGTCTTCCGAGGATCTGGATGCTCTCCTTATCCTTCCAGTCCGGCTGGGCGATGATCCCGACTTTATATCCGTAGGATTCCAGCACACGGCTGATGATCGCCGATCCGAACGACGGATGATCCACATAGGCGTCCCCGCACACATAGACGAAATCGCACTGATCCCAGCCTCTTTTTTCCATATCTGCCCGGCATACCGGGAGAAAATCATGTATCATATTCTATGTCCTTCATATATTGTTTCCAGCCACCGCCAGTCTGACCTATTTGTTCCGAACTTACCGTGGTCTGCCGTAGGCGGAGAACCCAAACTTTCATCCCCCGCCGTTATTATGTTTTTTGTATTTCTTTCTGCATCTCCAGCGAATTTCCAGCTTAGGAAAGTCACTATTTTCACTGAAATATTTGCAGCTTTATAAAAGTTCTCTGTAATCCGCGATCACCGCGTCCGCGAGTGCTCGTTTCTCGTCCATCAGGTCTTTTGAGAAATCATCCTCCACGGCGATCACCGGCATTCCTGCCGCTTTGCCCGCCATGATCCCGGCCGGGATATCCTCAAATACGAGGCACTCCTCCGGCTTTACGCCAAGGCGCTTCGCCACTTCCAGGTAAATATCCGGCTCCGGTTTTCCGTGAGCCACCTCGCAGGCCGTCACCACCACGTCGAAATATTCCTTCACGTTTAAGGAAGTCAGGACCGCGTCCACAATCTCGCTTCCGTTGCTGGTCCCGATCCCCGTGCGGATCCCGTTCTCTCTGCAGTATTTTAAAAACTCCGACACACCCGGCTTCAGCGGGACCTCATAGCGGTACTTGTCGATCGACATCTGAACCCAGATTGCCTTGATCTCGTCCAGGCTTAACGGAAGCTTAAACCGTTCCTTAAAATACACGGCCGTCTCCGAAAAGCTCATTCCTTCAATGGCTCTCTGAAGATCCTCCGGGCACTCGTAACCATACGCTCCAAGGAATTCGATATCGATGGCTTCCCACATCCACATGGAATCTACCAGGGTCCCGTCGAGATCAAAAAGCATCGCTTTTTTGTGATCCAAAAAATTTTTTATCATAAGTTTTCCAACAACTCCCGTTCTTTATCCGTCAGTTTCCGGTACTCACCGGGTTTTAATGTCGCATCCAGCTTCAATGGTCCCATGGACAGGCGTTTCAGGTGGACAACCGGACAGCCGACTTCCTCCATCATACGCTTTACCTGATGGAATTTTCCCTCGTGAAGAGTCAGACTCACCAGACTCTCCGCCTCCATCCCTGTCTCCGGATCCCCGGCCTTCCTCTCCAGGATCTCGAGTTCCGCCGGCATGCAGGAAAGTCCGTCCGAGAGTTCCATCCCGTCACGGAACTTCTGTACCGCTTCATCCGGGACAAGTCCCTCACATCTCGCCTCGTAGACCTTATCTACATGGTGACCCGGGGCAAGAAGGCGGTGGGCAAGCGCCCCATCATTTGTGATGAGGAGCAGACCTTCCGTATCGATATCAAGACGTCCCACCGGGAAGAGATCTTTCCTCTGCTTTTCATCGATCAGGTCCACGACCGTCTCCCTGCGGCGGTCCTCCGTCGCCGAGATCACGCCCTTCGGTTTATTCAAAAGATAATATTCCAGTTCCACGTACTCCACCGGCGCATTGTCGAGCAGGATCGTATCTTCGCCCTTCCGGATCTTTGTCTCCGGTTTTTTCACGACCTCGCCGTTCACCTTGATCCGTCCTTTCCGGATCATCTCCTTGAGCTCCGTTCTCGTACCTTTTCCCATATCAGCCAGATATTTGTCCAGCCGGATTGCTTTTTCCAAATATTTCTCTCCTTCCGATCACGCACTCTCCGACATTTCCACAGCCGCACCCGCAGACTTTCCAGGTTTCAGACTTTATCCCGGAAATGCATTTTAAACAGGAAAGCGCACTATATTTATCATATCAAAATTCCGGGGAAAGTACAATGAAAATAATAGAAAGAGTTCTGCAGCATCGGCGGGCAGGTTACAGTACGCGGGCAGTGCTTTTTTTCATAAGATCCGGATGCGGCCATGAATCCTGAAAAAATTCTGTAAAAAGGAGTGTTTATGATAAAACGAGCTTTTCTGATCTTGCTCTGCCTGATCTTTATGATCTTTCACGCGGATCTCGTAACAAAAGGGGCTGCGTCCGGACTTCTTTTGTGGTATTCCTCCGTCGTCCCGGCTCTTTTTCCGTTTATGGTACTGTCTTCCGTTCTCTCCGCCTCCGGCGGGGTCCAGGCACTCATGCGTCCGTTCCCGGTAATCTTCCGCTTTGCCGGACTGTCGGCGGCCGGCTGGTATGTTCTCCTCACCGGTCTTCTCTGCGGCTGCCCCATGGGAGCAAAGACATGTGCCGATCTTTACGCGGAAGGGCGGATCAGCTCCGGGGAGGCGAAATTTCTCTTTGCACTCTGCAATCATCCAAGTCCCATGTTTCTCGCAGGTTTCGTCTGTCCCATGTTTGCTTCCCAGGTCCCGTTGTCATATTTTGTCTTTTCTATCTACGCACCTCTGCTCCTTCTCGCGGTCCCGGCCAGCCTGATCTACCGGAGAGAACACGTCCGGGCCTCCTTTCCGGCCAGCATCACCGCAAAGGCACAGACGAAGCATTCCGCGATCGCTCTCAACGCCGCGATCATGAATCCTGACGCCCCATCTGTCAGCAGGCTGACCAGACCCGCGATCACACTCGACGCCGCGATCATGAATTCCGCGGAGATTCTCGTAAAAATCGGCGGATATCTTATCTTTTACTCCATCCTGATCCTCGTTGTCCGGAACATTTCCCGGATCCCTGCCCCGGTCCGGCTGTTTCTCTGCGGCAGTCTGGAGATCACCACAGGGATCCGTACGGTTCATGGCTCCCTTCCGTATCCGGTTTCCGCCGTCGCCGCAGCTGCCATCTTTTCCTTCGGAGGCTTTTCCGCCCTGTCGCAGACAAATGCTGTGATCCAAAGTGGGAAGTCCCATCAGAACTTTCCGGCAGATAAAGAAGAAATTTCTCCGGTGCATGGAAATTTCCCGTTAAACAATAAGCGAATAAAAAAAACTGCCGGACTCTCCATCCGGCAGTATCTTCTCTGGAAAATTGCCCATTCCGCCCTGACTGCTGCATTTATGGCAGTTCTCACCGGCATTCTGGGATTTCACATTTTTTAAATATCGGTTCTCATAAAATACCACTCCCGCATCCTCTCGCAGATCCGGTACGGTTAGGTCGGTACGCCGCCGACAGCGTTTCTGCAATCAAGCCTCAGCGGAATCCTGTTTTGCCGGCTCAGCGCTCTCCTCTTTCTCGGTGATGATCCCGGAGGAAAGCTCCTTTCTGTTGGAGGAGACGATATCGTAGCTGGACTTCATGGAATTCATGAATGCGTCGAAGCGGCCCTGAGCGCCCTCCATCGTGTGGTTCATGATCGTCTGGAGACTCTTTAACATATCATCGGTATACTGGATCGAACCCTGACGGACACTGTTCGCATCAGCGACCGCATTGTCAACGATCGTCTGAGCCTGCGCCTGCGCCTGCTCGATGATCTCATTTGCCTGGGCATAAGCTCTCTGCATGATCTCATGCTCATTTACAAGCTCGTTTGTCTGAGCAGTTGCCTCTGCGAGCATCGCATCCGCTTTGCTGTGAGCATCGGAAAG